>ERZ808259.204-NODE-204-length-35527-cov-22.961604_pt1 | contig 35527 bp, 26 predicted proteins | sample MGYA00521279_ERZ808259 | MGnify/ENA primary metagenome ERZ808259 (study PRJEB31516, sample SAMN03275586) | gut metagenome | biome: mammalia-associated habitat; material: feces | host: Papio cynocephalus | place: Kenya | collected 2012-07-27 ... | reverse complement strand
CCCCTACACCCACTGCGCCGCCAACCCCCTCCGCTTCACCGACCCAACAGGCGAACGTCCCATTGTGTACATTGAAACAAATAGTTGGGGACACGTTTTTCTGTCAACAGGTGAAGGAGCATCCTTAACGGTGTACACATATGGCAGATATGGCAATACCTGGAAAAATATCCCTTCGGTTGGTTCTACGGCCGGCGAAGGTATCCTTATAAGATTAAAAGGCAATGATGCACAAAGATTCATCAACGATGAAGACAAACGATTTGGTCTGAATGCATTTGCTTTCGAGCAAGATAAGGACGCTGAGATAAACGCTTATTTTGACAATATTCTACAAGAAAAATCCGCTGATCCGTCAAACAAACGTGACGTAAAAAATATCGGTAAAGGGATTGTAATAGACGAATACAATGTAGTGAACAACAACTGCGTAACGACCTCTTTGAATGCGATTCAAGCAGTCGGCATCGATGTGTCATCTATAGTTGCTATATCCCCCACCCAACTACTGACAAAAATGCAGAACGCATTAAAAGCATCAAAATCCAATTGGCTCATTCGTCTTCTTATGGGCGAAACAGGGCAACCTCCTTTTTATGAAACCGAAATTGATAAATAATACGCCCCGGCTATCTCGCTTGATGGCGTGGACCGCAGCAATATGGTGCCTATTGGTGGCGGCGGCATCCTTTCTTGCGGCTATAAACGTGTGGTCGCTGACCATCGACTTCTACTATTTTGACAATGACGGCGTCACCCCTTTCGGATGCAATGCCAACGAAATATTTGGAATATGGCATGACATGATACCTCGGAGCCTATGGTGGATTTATGCTGTTTCGATGCTGTCTGTCGCGACGTACATCTCGCTCAAGCGCAGTTGGGGCGTATTAGCGACTTACATTGTCGTATCCGTTGCATTCTTCTATTTATGGATATCAATGCAAATTGGCATTTCGGATGGGCTTGAAGTCGGTCTAACTCAATTCGTAGACAACGAGACAATCCACGGTCTTAACGATGCTGTGGACAACGCGTACAAGCGCTTGGGTCTTGTCGATTTGCTCGGTATGACATACGCATTGGTATCGCTCGTGTTTATCGGGATGCCGAGCTTTATGGTAATTGTCCGAGAGGAGTGTGCTCGGATGAAAGCGAAATGAGGTGTGCGGTCGGAGCGCCCGCGTCCAAATATTCAAAGAGTGAGTATTTTTACCTATAAACAACACCGGTTCTGACTCATAAACCACAATTTTCAACTCTGATTTTAGGGATTTATCGTAAAGCGGAGGCTGCACAATCGGCTGAAAATTGCGAAAAAATCGCTAACTTTGTCAATACAAACGACCTAAGTCATATAAGAAAACTACATCGAAATGATAGAATATATCGAAGGACGCATCGACAGCCTGCAACCCGCCGCTGCGGTCATAGACACCGGCGGCACCGGATACCTGGTCAACATTTCGCTCAACACCTACGAAGCCCTGCAAAGCCAAGAGCGAGCCCGCGTACTCGTCCACGAAAATATACGCGAAGACGCCTGGGTGCTCTACGGCTTCGCCGACGAGCGCGAGCGTGCACTCTTCCGCCTGCTCATAGGCGTCAGCGGCGTGGGCGCCGGCACGGCACGTGTGGTACTCTCGTCCTACGACACGGCACGTCTCGAGGCCATCATCGCCGGCGGAGACGTCAAGGCACTGAAATCCGTCAAGGGCATAGGCGCAAAAACAGCCGAACGCATCATTGTAGACCTGCGCGACAAAATAAAACCAAGCGAACTTACGTTAATACAACAGACCGCTGCGCGCTCCGCCGATTATGACGAAGCTCTCGGAGCTCTGGTGATGCTCGGTTTTGCCCGCGCTCAAAGCCAAAAGGCTCTTGATCGCCTGTACGATGCCGACCCGACACTGAAAGTCGAAGCAGCCATCAAACAGGCGCTCAAGCTACTGTAACATCCACGGGAACGTAGCGCAAATATTGTTGTAATTGAAGCACTTAGACCGCATCATATCACCGATACGACACATCGGCGCTTTGTATGGCGGGCGGCGGAGATGGTATGTCCTGACCGCTGCCACTGCTATTGTATGCGCCCTGACGCTGCTGCCGACTATGGCTCAGACGCCCGGAAACACACCCGCGCAAATGACCCCGCCGCCCATGTTCCGCGCCACTTCGCCCAAGGCCGCCAAGGACACCACTTCCATGCCCTTTGCGCCACGCCCCGTAATTCCGCACAGCTACGAAGACCTCATCGCCGACGAGCAGGCATACGACCTTACAACCCCCTCCAACATCAAGACCGAAGCCGAGTACGACCCCGAAACGCGGTGTTACATAGTGCGCACCAAGATGGGCGACACCGAAATCACCACGCCCTTTATGCTCAGCGAAGCCCAGTACAACGACTGGCAGCTGCGCCGCTCGATGCAGCAGTACTACAAACAGCGCAACCTCGAGCAAGTCACCGAAAAAGAGAAGAAACCCTTCAACATCTTTGATATGAACTTTGCCCTCGGGCCCCTCGAAAAAATCTTCGGACCCGGCGGCGTACAACTGCGCACCCAAGGGTCGGTACAAATCTCCATGGGCATCAAGTCCAACAAAACCGACAACCCCTCGCTGTCGCTGCAAAGCCGCCGCAAGACATACTTCGACTTCGACCAAAAAATTCAGGCTACCATCAACGCCAGCGTCGGCGACCGCCTGAAATTCAATATGACCTACAACACCGATGCCACCTTCGACTTCGACAGCAAAAATATCAAGCTGGCCTACGAAGGCAAAGAAGACGACATCGTCAAAAGCATCGAAGCCGGCAACGTGTCCATGACCACTGGGTCATCGTTGATACGCGGCTCCACAGCCCTTTTCGGCATCAAGACCAAGCTGCAATTCGGACGCCTGACCGCCACAGCTCTCGTTTCGCAACAGAACTCGGAGAGCAAAAGCGTCAATACACGCGGCGGCAGCCAGACCACATCCTTCACCATCAACGCCGACGAGTACGACCAGAACCGTCACTACTTCCTCGGCCACTTCTTCCGCGACAACTACGACACCTGGGCCTCCAAGCTGCCGCTGGTATCCTCGGGCGTCAATATCACCCGTATCGAAGTATGGGTCACCAATAAAGGCAATCGCTACGAGCAGTCGCGCAACATCGTGTCGTTCATGGACTTGGGCGAAGAAAGTCGCATAGCCTCCAACCACTGGACGCCCAATCCGACGTACCCCAATCCCTGCAACAACTCCAACGACCTGCTGCACACCGTCAAAGACCAATACCCCGATGCACGCGACATCTCGCAAGTGACACAAGTACTGGCGCCGCTCCAAGCCTACGGCATCGAAGGCGGCAAAGACTACGAAAAAATAGAGAGTGCACGCCTGCTCTCCTCCAACGAGTACACCCTCAACTCCAGCCTGGGCTACATCTCCATCAAGAGCGCCCTCAATGCCGACGAAGTACTCGCCGTAGCATACGAATACACCTACCGCGGACAAGTATACCAGGTAGGCGAATTCAGCGGCGACATCACCGAGACGGACAAAGCCCTGTACGTCAAGATGCTCAAAGGCACCACCGTCAATCCGCGCCTGCCCATCTGGGACCTGATGATGAAAAACGTCTACAACCTCGGCGGATACCAGATACAGCAAGAAAAATTCAAATTCAATATCAAGTACCTGAGCGACACCACCGGTACACAAATCAACTATCTGCCCATCGCGGGTCTCAACGACAAGTCGCTGCTGCAAGTGATGAACCTCGACCGCCTGGACTCGCAACAAGACAGCAATCCCGACGGCTTCTTTGACTTTGTCGAAGGCTACACCATACTCTCGGCCACCGGTAAAGTCATTTTCCCCGTAGTCGAGCCCTTCGGCAGCCACCTCGAATCGGTCATCACCGACCCGGTGCAACGCGAGCACTATTGCTATCCTCAACTATACGACTCCACCCTGGTCGTGGCTCGACAATTTGCGGACAAAAACAAGTTTATAATGGACGGCGAGTATCAGGCCTCCTCCGGGTCGCAAATACGACTCAACGCCATGAACGTCCCCCGAGGCAGCGTCGTAGTCACCGCCGGCGGCGTCACCCTCACCGAAAACGCCGACTATACCGTCGACTACGCCATGGGTATAGTCACCATCACCAACCAGTCCATCATCGATTCGGGCCAAAGCATCAGCGTCAGCCTTGAAAACCAATCGCTATTCTCCACCCAGCGCAAGACACTGCTCGGCCTCGACCTCCAATACGAGTTCAGCAAAGACTTCAATATCGGAGCCACCGTCATGCACTTCGGCGAAAAATCCCTCACCGAGAAAGTCAATATCGGCGACGAAACGGTCAACAACACCATGCTCGGGTTCAACCTAAGCTACAACAAAGAATTCATGTGGCTTACCAACCTGCTCAACAAGATACCCACCGTCAACGCCACCGCCCCCTCGCGTCTGAGCCTCTCGGCCGAATATGCCCGCATCATCCCCCACAGCCAAAAGTCAGGCTCGAACAAAGGCTCGTCATACGTAGACGACTTCGAGAGCTCCCAGACCGGCATAGACCTACGCAGTCCCTACTCGTGGTTCCTGGCCTCCACCCCCTACGACCCGTCGGCGGACGCCCTGTTCCCCGAAGCGGCACTGAGCAACGATGTCAGCTACGGCAAAAACCGTGCATTGCTCAACTGGTACTACATCGACCGACTGTTCACCCAACGCAACTCCTCGCTCATTCCCGGCTACCTCAAAAGCGATGTAGCCCAACTCTCCAACCCCTACGTGCGCGAAGTCACCACGCGCGAAATCTTCCCCGGGCGACAGTTGCAATACGGCGAAAGCAACGCCATACAGACGCTCAACCTCTCATTCTACCCCTCGGAACGCGGCCCCTACAATGTAGATGCCGACAACGTCGATGAAGACGGCAACCTGCTCAACCCCGAAAAACGCTGGGGCGGCATCATGCGCCGTATGGACAATACCAACTTCGAACAATCCAACATCGCATACATCCAATTCTGGCTGCTCAACCCCTTCCTCGACCCCGAAAATCCCAACTACGATGGCGGCGACCTATACTTCAACTTCGGCGAAGTGTCCGAGGACATCCTCAAAGACGGCCTCAAAAGTTACGAAAACGGCGTACCAGCCGACGGCAGCGACCAAAATATGGCCGAAACCGTATGGGGCCGCGTGTCGCGTCAAAACTCACTGACCTACGCCTTCGACACCTCCAACGATGCACGCCGCCGCCAAGACGTCGGCCTCGACGGACTGTCCAACGAAGACGAATATGCCTTCGGCACCTACAGCGACTACATCCAACGCCTGCGCAATCGTGTGAGCGCCGCCACCACCGATGCCATGACCGAGGACAAATTCTCACCCCTGAACGACCCCGCCGGCGACAACTACCACTTCTACCTCGGCGACGACTACGACCAACAACGTCTGGGCGTACTCGAACGATACAAACGCTACAACGGCGTCGAAGGCAACTCCCTGTCGCCCGAAGACGCCGACGACCCGCGCTACCAGTCGTCGCGCTCCGTCCCCGACGTCGAAGACATCAACCAAGACAATACACTCAACGAGTACGAACGCTACTTCCAGTACCGCGTATCCATACGTCCGCAAGACCTTGTCGTGGGCCAAAATTACATCACCGACAAGCAGACATCCATGGTGCGCGGCCGCGACGGCAAAGACTACGAAACCGAGTGGTATCAGTTCAAAATACCCTTGGCCGACTACGAGAAAGTCGTGGGCAGCATCACCGACTTCTCCACCATACGCTTTGCCCGCATCTTCATGACCGGCTTCAAGCGCCCCACCCACCTGCGCTTCGCCACCCTCGAGCTGGTGCGCGGCGAGTGGCGCGGATACAACTTCAACCTCAATAAGCGCGGCGACACACCCGCCCAAGGCCAGCTGGACATCTCCGTAGTCAATATCGAAGAGAACGCCTCGCGCGAACCCGTCAACTACGTCCTGCCCCCCGGCGTGACACGTATCGTCGACCCCGGACAAAGCCAGATCACGCAGCTCAACGAGCAAGCTATGATGCTCAAAGTCACCGACCTCGATGCCGGAGACGCTCGCGGTGTATACCGCAACACCATGCTCGATCTGCGCAACTACCGCCGCCTGCAAATGTGGACGCACGCCGAAGCACTCATCAACAACTCCACCCAACTTCAGAGCGGCCAACTCTCCGTATTCCTGCGCCTGGGCACCGATGTCAAAAACAACTACTACGAATACGAGATACCGCTGCAACTGACCCCCCACGGCCACTACAACAACGACTCGCCCTCCGACCGCCAAATCGTATGGCCGCGCGACAACTACCTCGACTTCAACCTCCAAGCCCTTGTAGACCTCAAGAAAGCACGTAACGCCGCCAAACGTGCCGAAGAAGAAGGCGTAGGATACAACACCCTATACTACGGACGCGACCCCGACAACGAGCGCAATCGTATGGCCGTGCTCGGCAATCCCTCGCTGTCCGACGTGCGCGTCATGCTCATAGGCGTGCGCAACAACAGCTCCACCACCAAGGACGGAATTATCTGGGTCAACGAGCTCAAAGTAACCGACTTCAACGAAGAAGGCGGATGGGCCGGACAGGCCAAGGCCACCCTCAACGTCAGCGACATCGCCACCGTCAACGTGGGCACGCACATCGAAACCGCCGGATTCGGCGCCGTAGACCAAAGCCTCAACGAACGCCGCCTCGACGACTACCACCAGTACAACGTAGCAGTGCAAGCCGAATTGGGCCGCTTCCTCCCCGAAGCGGTAAAACTCCACGCACCCATATACTACTCCTACTCCACCGAAAAAACCTCGCCCAAGTACAACCCGTTGGACCAGGACGTCCTGCTCAAAGACGCACTCGAAGCCGCCGGCTCCAAGGCCGAGCGAGACAGCATCAACGGATACGCCGAACAGCGCACCACGGTACGCAACTTCTCCATATCCGGGCTGAAATTCGATGTCCAGAGCAAAAATCCCATGCCCTGGGATCCGGCCAACTTTACGCTCAACTTCAGCTTCAATAAGCAGACCAAAGTCGACCCCACCACCGAGTACGAGTACACCAACGACTACCGCGGCTCATTCCAATACTCCTACTCGCCGTTTGTCAAGGCCCTCAAACCCTTCTCGTGGATCAAGTCCAAGAACAAGAACCTCAAATTCCTCAAAGACTACGAAATACAGTGGCTGCCCAACAACATCACCTTCCTGACCAATATGAGCCGCTACTACTACGAGCAGCAGACACGCTCGGAGACAGACGTGATGTTCCAAATGCCAGTATCCGTGTCCAAAAACTTCATGTGGGACCGCCAGCTCAACCTCACCTGGAACATCGTCAAGTCGCTGTCGCTGTCCTTCAGCTCGAACACGGCCGCACGTATCGAAGAACCCATAGGAGCGGTCAATCGCAAGCTCTTCCCCGATGCCTATCGCGAATGGAAGCACGAAGTATGGACCAATATCCTGTCTATGGGTACCCCGTGGAACTACAACCAGACCTTCAACGCCACCTATAAGGCGCCGTTCTCGCGCATCCCGACCATAGACTTCCTCACCGCCTCCGGCTCATATAACGCCACATACCGCTGGGACCGCGGCGCCACCGTCGACGATGTGCGCCTGGGCAACAGCATCTCCAACCAGGCGACATGGTCTGCCGACGGACGTATCAACTTCGAAGGCCTGTGGAACAAAATACCCTTTGTCAAGGATGTAAACAAGCGCTTTGCCAATACGCGCCGCAACAACGCCGATAGGCAACGCAAGCCCCGAAAATTCGAGCGCACCTATAAGCTGCAAGCCGACACAACGCTCACCATCAAGCACAACCTGCGTTGCGCCAAGGTCAAAGTAGTGGCCACGCTCACCGACGGAACACCATTCCCCGTAAAAACAAAGATTAAGGACAACAACACCCTGATAGTACTTACGCGCGGCACGCAAGACATCAAGTTCACCATCGAGGAGATTATGAAAGACGAGAAATCGCTGTGGCGCAACATCGGCGAATATGCCACACGCCTGGTAATCTCGCCGCGCAGCTTCTCGATACGCTACCGCAACACCCATACGATGAACATTCCGCTGTTCAACCCCGACATCGGAAATGTCTTCGGCCAAAGCAACTCCTACGGCCCAATGGCCCCGGGTCTGGACTTCGCCTTCGGCTTTGCGGGCGATGACTACCTCTACAAGGCCCTCGACCGCGGATGGCTGGTCACCGACGACGGACAAACCTCGCCGGCGGTGATGGCGCACACCAACGAGCTCAATCTCGAATTGAACATCGAACCCGTCAAAGGCCTGCGCATACAGCTCACCGCCAACCGCACGGACAACCGCACCACCCAGGTACAATTCATGTACGCCGATATGCCCACCACCTACGCCGGATCGTACACCAAGACCCACTGCGCCATCTCCACGGCCCTGCGCAGCGCAAGCGCCGACAACGGATACGCCAGCGATGCCTTCTCCACATTCCTGTCCAATATCCCGGTAGTGCGCGACCGCATCGAGGGACAATACGCCGGAGTGATGTATCCCAACGCCGGATTTATCAAAGGCACCCCGCAAGCCGGAGCGCCCTTCGACCCCGCCGTCGGCGGCGTCAGCACCACCTCCTCGGACGTACTCGTCCCGGCATTCGTGGCCGCATATACCGGCACGGACGCTCGGCACACCTGGCTTGACCCGTTCCCGTCCTTCAGCTCGGTACTGCCCAACTGGCGCGTGACCTACGACGGACTCATCAATCTGGGCAATATGCGCAACATCTTCAAGACCTTCACCGTCAACCACGTATACCAATGTACTTACAGCGTCGGCAACTACTCATCATACCTCAACTGGGTGGCCGCCGGCGGCGAAAATATGGGCTTCACGCTCGACGAACTCACCGGAATGCCCGTACCTTCATCGCCTTACAACATCTCCTCGGTAGCCATCACCGAGAAATTCGCCCCGCTGATAGGCTTCAACGCCACACTCAAAAACGATCTGCAATTCTCCGCCGAATACCGCGACAGCCGTACGCTGACACTCAATACCTCCGCCGGACAAGTCGTCGAAGCGTCCACTCGCGGCCTCAAAATCGGCGCCGGATACAAGATTGTCAACTTCAACTCCTTCCTCAAAATCAAAGGCAGCCAGCACGGCATCTCCAACGACCTGACACTCAACGCCGACTTCAGTATAGACAACAACCAGGCCCTGATACGACGCATCGACAACGGCACCGCCCAGCCCACCAACGGCGCCAAGTCATTCAGCATCAATTTCACCGCCTCATACGTCATGTCCAAGCGTCTGACACTCTCGGCATACTTTGACCATCGCGTCAACACCCCGCTGGTGACCACCTCGTCCTACCCCACCACCAACACCTCCTACGGCATCTCGCTCAACCTCTCATTGGCACGCTGATACAGCCATAAGCCGCATCCGAAAAAAACTTTTGGCGAGAATTGTTTGTCAAAGAAAATATTAGTTGTAACTTTGCACCGTAATACGGGGCGCAAAAGGCTAAGCACCGCCTCGCACCTCCCTCCACCCATATCCTACAATCGCAATACAAAGGCATCCCACGCCGCCTTGGCTGAAAAAACGCCATAAGTCCGCCACACACGTACGGACGCACAATCCCGCGGGCATCGCCCCCGGTCCGAAACACTAATACACGGCACAAGGGATGACAGTCTTAGACAAGACAATAGATACTATCAATTTTCACACGTACAACTTTTTTTACGAGGAAGTCTACACCGGCGCATACGCATCACGCGACACACGCCCGGAGACACACCGATACGGCGACAAAGACACCGCCAAACATTACCCGACTTCCATCCTCAATACATAATATATGTACAATATTACAGATCTTGAGAACATGCCGGACGCCGAACTGCGTAAGGCAGCCGAAGACCTTGGCATTAAAAAAATCAACCTCGAACAGCGCCAAGAATTGGTGTACAACATCTTGGATCAGCAGGCCATAAACAAGGCCGCCGAAGACGCACAGAAGCCCGTGAAGCCTCGTCGCGGACGTCGGCCCAATGCCGAAAAAGCTGCCGAAACCGCCTCCCGGACTGACGAAAAACCCGCGCCCAAGAAACGCGGCCGCAAGAAAAAATCCGAGATAGCAGCCGCAAAGGCCGCCGAGGCCGCCGAAACAGCGGAACAACCCGCCGCACAAGCCACGGAACAACCTGCCGCCGAAGCTGCACCCGCCGAAGCTAAGCCCGCCGAAGCAAAAGTCGAAGTCCCCACCACAACCGAGGACAAACCCGCGCCCAAGAAACGCGGCCGCAAGAAAAAATCCGAGATAGCAGCCGCACAAGCCGCCGAGGCCGAAACAACGGCCGAAACTACGGAACAACCCGTCGTACAAGCCACGGAGCAGCCCGCCGCCGAGGTCAAACCCGAAGCGACACAACCCGCTGCCGAAGTCGCAGCCGAAGCTCGGCCCGCCGAGGATGCTCCCAAAGCAGCAAAGCAAAACGATGCAGGCAATACACAGCCGGAAAATAAAGACGCTTCATTCGCCGCCTTCTTCCCCCAATCCGGCGGAGGCCGCACCTTCACTCCGCGCTCTCAACGCGAACGCGAAGCCGATGAACAACGCCGCCGGCAAATGCAGGCACAGCAGCAAATGCAACAACAGGCACAGCAGCCCTACACCCACCCCATATTGACGCCCGAGCAAAGCGCCGCCAATCCCATCACCATCGGCGACCCGCAGCCCAACACCCAGGTGCAACCCGCACCTCCCGGACAGGGCAAGAAAAACAAGAAAAACCGCAACAAGAACAACGCCAATATGGGGTTTGTCGACAGCCGCTTCGACTTCACCGACATCATCGAAACATGCGGCGTACTCGAAATAGAAAGCCAGGGCTACGGATACCTCCGCTCGGCGGATTACAACTATATGCCCTCGCCCGATGACATCTACCTCACTCAGCAGCAAATCAAACAATATGCGCTCAAGACCGGAGATGTGGTCGAATGTACCATACGCCCGCCGCGCGAAAACGAGAAATACTTTGCCCTGAGCCAAGTGCTGCGCGTCAACGGCCGCACACCGCGCTTCATCCGCGACCGCATAGCCTTCGAGCACCTCACGCCGCTGTTCCCGAACGAGAAATTCGACCTCACCTCCGGCAAGACCTGCAACCTGTCGACACGTGTCGTCGATATGTTCGCTCCCATAGGCAAAGGCCAACGCGGCCTTATCGTAGCACCGCCCAAGACCGGTAAGACCATACTGCTCAAGGATATAGCCAACGCCATAGCCGAAAACCACCCGGAGACATACATTATGATTCTCCTCATCGACGAACGCCCCGAGGAAGTCACCGATATGCGACGTACAGTGCGCGCCGAAGTCATCGCCTCAACTTTTGACGAACCCGCCGACCGCCACGTACGCATCGCCGGCATCGTCCTCGAAAAGGCCAAGCGTATGGTCGAATGCGGCCACGATGTAGTCATCTTGCTGGACTCCATTACCCGCCTGGCACGCGCATACAACACCTGCGCCCCCGGCTCGGGCAAAATCCTCAGCGGCGGTGTAGACGCCAACGCCCTGCAGAAGCCCAAGCGCTTCTTCGGCGCCGCCCGCAACATCGAAAACGGCGGCTCGCTCACCATCATTGCCACAGCCCTCACCGAGACATCTTCCAAGATGGACGAAGTCATCTTCGAGGAATTCAAGGGTACCGGCAATATGGAACTCCAACTGGACCGCAAGCTCTCCAACAAGCGCATATTCCCGGCCGTAGACATCATCGCATCGTCCACACGTCGCGACGACCTGCTCATACGCGCCGAGAACCTCAATCGAATGTGGATTTTGCGCAACTTTCTCAGCGACCGCAACAGCATCGAAGCCATGGAGTTCATCAAAGAACGTATGGAACGCACACGCGACAATGACGAGTTGCTGCGCATCATGAACCAGTAACCACTGCCGCCGTATAAGCAAATCCCTGTAAGAGGTGCAATATTGCGCCCGCGCAGCAAAGTAGCGACACGCTAAATAATATCACGCACAATGAAATACGCAATCTTCCCCCCCGAAGAAATTCTGCAGGCCACCGTCACCCTGCCGCTGAGCAAGAGCGAGAGCGCACGTCGAATAGTCATCGATGCCGTCGGCGGATACACCACGGCAGCCGAAGACGTTGCCGACTGCGATGACACTCGGGCGCTGATGCAAGCGATATCGGCACGTACGGGACGCGTCGATATAGGCGCCGCCGGCACAGCTATGCGCTTTGCCGCAGCATTTTTTGCCGCCACCGAAGGCGCGGACATCATTCTTGACGGCATCGAACGCATGCGCCACCGCCCCATAGCGCCGCTTGTCGAAGCCCTTCGCCGCCTCGGCGCCGACATCGAATACACCGATGCAGACGGCGAGAAGGCCAAAGGCACGGAAGGATATGCACCGCTACACATACGCGGGCGTCGGCTCGAAGGCGGCACGGTGAACATTGATGCCACTGTCAGTTCGCAGTTCATCAGCGCCTTGGCACTGGTAGCTCCGCTGATGCGCAATGGGCTGCGCATCGTCCTCGAAGGCGATGTTACCTCGGCTCCATACCTGCGCATGACCCTGGAGATGCTGCGCCTGCGCGGCATAGATGCCGCCCTCGAAGGCAACGATGTGTGCATACACGGCACCGCCGCCGACATCAAGGCGGCCGAGACGCCGGTAGGCCGCGACTGGAGCGCCGCATCCTATTGGTACGCCATTGCCGCCCTCTCGTCGGGATGGGTCACCCTCCCCGGGCTACAACTCGGATACCGACTGCAAGGCGACAGCGTTGCCGCCGAAATTTTCGAGCGCTTAGGCGTCATTTCGGAGCAGAACCCCGAAGACGAGGACACGGGCAAGCGCATTGACGGCGTGGGCCTGTCGGCTTCGCCCAAAGTTTACAGCCGCCTGGACCTTGATATGTCGGCCACTCCCGACCTCGTCCCGGCTTTGGCCGTGGCCGCCACCATGCTCGGCGTCCCCTTCCAATTCCACGGCGTCCATACACTACGCGACAAGGAAACCGACCGACTGGAAGCACTGTCCACCGAGGCACTGAAAATCGGAGCTGTCTACGAAATAGACGGAGACGACTCAATCGGATGGGAAGGACGCCGCGTGCCCATACGCACACTGCCCATCATTGACACCTACGGCGACCACCGCATGGCCATGGCCTTTGCTCCGGCGGCGCTGTACCTCCCCGGGCTGGTGATAGACTCCCCGGAAGTAGTGTCCAAATCCTATCCCGGATTTTGGGATGACCTGCGCAACGCCGGATTTACACTCAAGGAAGTGGACGAAGCAGCCCTCAATGACGCCACCGCGCCTCCCGAAGGCCAAAATCCCCTCGGCGAGCAAATGTCCGAGAAGCAAGATCCCGGACTGGACTCCAACGTATTCCCCACCTAAAACCCCGCATCCGGCATGACCGCCATACTCATCCTGGTCGGCATATTAATCGTCTTAGGCCTTGTCGCTTACGCTCTCCAGCGTCACGTTCAAGGGAGTTCGGCGAGCTCGGAAAAATCCGATAGTTCGACAAACTCCGAAAATTCCGACAGCTCCAATAGCTCGGAATGTTGCGGTCTGCACGCCGTATGCGAAAAGCTTGCCGACACGGACGGCGACATCGAATATTTCGATGACGAGGAACTGGACGCCCTGGCCGGCATAGAAGCCACGGCTTATACACCCGAACAGGTCGAGCAATTTCGCGAAGTGCTCACTACCCTGGCCGATGGTGAAGCCCCGGAATGGCTACGCAGCCTACGCCGACGCAACATCGCCCTGCCGGAAGACCTGCGCGACGAAGCTATGATGCTCGTCGAAGATGTGGCACACAACAACGCGCGGACACCGTCTCGCGACAAATCAACGACTTAGACTTATGATTTCCGAATTGCTGACATATCCGTTTTTCAAGCTGGCACTCATAGGTGTAGCCATCATCTCCGTGGCCGCCGCCATCATCGGGTCATATATTATCACCCGACGAATGGTGGCCATCTGCGGCGGCGTCACCCACGCCTGCTTCGGCGGTTTGGGCTTAGGATACTATCTGGGTATCAGCCCAGTACTTATGGCCGGGGTCTTTGCCGTAGGATCGTCGCTGTGCGTCGACTGGCTGTCGGCACGACTGCGCGTACGCCAAGACAGCGCCATCGCCGTCATCTGGGCTCTGGGTATGGCCATAGGTGTACTCTTCGTATTCCTATCTCCGGGATATGTACCCGAGCTTAACAGCTTCCTGTTCGGCAACATCCTCACTATCAACGCCACAGACATCACGGCCTTTGCCATATACACCGCCGTGCTTATCGCCTTTGTATCGTGGCAATGGCGACGCATCATTGTCTGCGCCTTCGACCCGGACTTTGCGCGCGTAGCCGGACTACCGGTGCGCTTCATCACCACGACTATGACCATATTAGTGGCCGTATGCATCGTGTTGACCATACGTCTTGTAGGCGTAATGCTGCTGATGTCTATGTTGTCGCTGCCAATGATGATTGCCGAGATTTTCTGTCATCGTATGGGGCCGTTGATGGCGGCCGGGGCAGTTGTATCCCTGGTGACCTGCATCGGCGGTCTTTTTGTCAGCTCGCTGATGGATATTCCCTGTTCGGCCGTTATCGTCATTCTTATGGCCGTTATATTTATTATAGCTAAAGCGGTTACAACCTTAATTGCACTTATTAATAAGACACGTACATCGTCATGAAGATTTGTGACAACATTCTCGAGACCATCGGCTCGACCCCGATGGTACGCATCCACGCCCTCAACCCCAATCCTCGGGTCAACATCTTGGCCAAAGTGGAGGGCTTCAATCCCACCGGAAGCATCAAGGATCGTATAGCGCTGAATATGATTGAGCAGGCCGAAAGCGAAGGCCGGCTACATCCCGGACAGACCATCATCGAGCCCACCAGCGGCAACACCGGCATAGGTCTCGCCGTCGTAGGCATCGTTAAGGGCTACCATGTGGTCATCGTCATGAGTGCCGGCGTCAGCATAGAGCGCCGCCGCATGATACGCTCCTACGGCGCCGAGGTCATACTCACCCCGGCGCAGGACGGCACCGACGGCGCCATCCGCCTGGCTCGCAAGATGGTGGCCGAGCAACCGGAGAAATATTTTATGCCCGATCAATTCAGCAATGCAGCCAACTATCAGGCACACTACCGCGTAACGGCCAACGAGATTTGGGCTCAAACCGGCGGTCATGTCGACTATCTGGTCAGCGCCATAGGCACATCCGGCACCATAATGGGCATAGGACGCTACCTGAAAGCGCTCAATCCCAAGGTGCAAATCGTCTGCGCCCAACCCGTACGCAACCACTACATCCAAGGGCTCAAGAACCTCGAAGAAGCCATTGTTCCGGCCATCTATGACCCCACGCGCATCGACCGACAGGAAATGATCGAATCGGAGGAGGCCATAGATATGGCACGTCAAATTATTGCGCGCGAGGGTATCTTCGCCGGCATGTCCAGCGGTGCAGCCATGATTGCCGCCCGTCGTACAGCCATAGACGCCCCGGACGGCAGCAATATCGTGGTCATCTTCCCCGACCGCGCCGAGAAGTATCTGTCCACAGTGATGTTCGAACCCTTCGCAGACAAGTAAAAAAGCCTGATACGCATTATTATGAAACTGTTTCGTGCACTACTTGCCGCCGGTGCCGTATGTATCGGCGTCCTCGCGGCACATGCCGATGCCGAAATCACCTGGATAGACGGCACCGAGCACGATTTCGGCGCCTTTGCCGAAAGCTCGGAGCCTACCAAATGCGTCTTCCGATACGTCAACACCGGCAACGAGGACCTGGTCATCACCGGGGCGCGGGCTTCGTGCGGATGCACCACGCCGCGATATGATGCGCGACCTCTGGCGCCGGGCGACACGGCAATGATTACAGTGGCTTACGACTCGCAAGGGCGGCCGGGACGTTTCTCCAAAGCTGTATTTGTCAACACAAATACGGAGCCGAAGCGCTCGGTGCTCGTTGTCAAAGGTGTCGTCGTGGGAGCACCGCAGACCGTTGCGCGTCGTTTTCCCGTGGACTTTGGCCCGCTGAAAATGGCGCGTCCATCGGTAATACTGGGTCAAATAATGCGCCGACATGTCAAGAGCGTCTTTACAGACGGATACAACGGCAGCACCGACACCATATCACCGACCGTGGCCTATGCTCCTAAGTGGCTGGAAGTGACGCCAACACCGCGCGCCGTACCACCGGGCGAGCGTCTCAGCCTCAGCTTCTACATCAACGGCGACCGAATACCTCTGTATGGAGCCAATCTCGATTCGGTAGTCATCATTCCCGACAGTCGTCACCCCGAAATACGGCACACGCTCGAAGTGTCGGTGGACGTACACGAAGATTTCTCGAAGTTGGAGCCGCGGGCTTTGGCGCGCGCCCCCCGGGCCGCCGTAGACTCGGAATTGATCAATATCGCCTGCGACGAAGGTCATGCCGTACTGCGCCTGTCCAACCGCGGCAAAGACGATGCGCTGATTGTGCGGCGCGTATACACACTGTCGCCGACGCTGGAAGTGACCGCCCCCAAAGGCTCAAAAGTCAAGAAAGGGCGCAGTGCCGACATCTCCATACGCTTGATACGCGAGGCTATGCCCTCGGACGGAAGGCCGCTGGACGCCCGCGTATTTGTAATCACCAACGACCCGGTGACGCCGGTCATCACCGTACGCGTTACCGCCGCATGCCCCTAAGACCTATATGAAACGCCCGAGCATACATGCATCCACCGCCGTCATAGCCGCCCTGATCGCGGCCATAGCCGTAGCGGTATGTATACGTATGTATGCACATTACCCCGCGGGCGACGAATTGCGCTATTTCTATTGCTTTGACAATGCACAAGGGCGCGATTATTTTGCCTTTGCCACCATGCGTCCCGTCGAGGGTCCGGGCGACATCGTCCGGTCGATGGGCTACCATTATGTCGGCGTCAACGGCCGCATACTCATTCACGGCTTCGAGATGGCCATGTCGACCTTGGCCGGGCCCGAATGGTTCTATCCACTGAATATGGCGGTGCTTGTACTGGCAGTCATCGGCTGCGGACGCCTATGCGGACGCCGCCTCAGGCTCAACGTGCTGTGGTGGGCCGTAGTGGTGACGCTGTGGCTGCACGCCTTCCCGGATCCGAACAGGCTGTGGCTGTCCATCAATCTCGCGCCCAATTACTTGTGGCCATCGCTGGGCGTTATGGCACTGCTGTGGTCCATATACGGGCGGCGCCGGGCGTGGCTGCAATGCACCTTGGCATTCCTTGTCGGGGCATCCAACGAGGGTTTTGCACTTCCCCTTTGCGGAGCTCTGTGGTGCGTAGCACTATGGGGCGGCGAAGACCGCCGTCCGCCGCTGGCGACAATGATAGCCTTGTCTGTCGGATGTCTTGTGCTGACTTGGGCACCGGGCAATTGGCAGCGCATGGCCGTCAACGATGCCTCCGGCTCGGGACTCCTTACGGGACTTGAAATGCTGGGACGCCTGCCGGCGCTGTGGTTCTTCGCAATTATGGCCGTGACCACGGCCGTGCGCAGCGGCTTCCGCGGACTGTGGCGCGCCCTCGGCACAATGCCCGTCATATCAATAGCTTTGGCCTTGGCTCTGCTGATGTCGATAGCCGTACACACCGGCCAACGGTCGCTCACCCCGGTAGCGTTGTTTGCGGTGATGGCCGGATTGCGATTGCTCGAACCGACAATGCCTACCCGCAACACCCGAAGCACGCGCCTGGCCGCCATCGTCTTACTGGCCGTAGTGACGGCTCATCAAGCATGGGCTACGGTCGAACACGTACGCCGATACAACCAAATAGGCGATGTAATCGAATGTGCACGCCTCGCTCAACGCAGCAAAGCGCCCGCACCCACAAAAACCATTCGCATACATTACAATTGGGCCGAGCCGCCGCGCCTGCTACGCCGATATGTGTACGACCAGCCGCCCACGCGCTTTGGCACCGAATACCAATGGCGTCTCCAAGGACGATATTACGCCGGAATTCAGATATATACGTATTAGGTTTTAGTGGTTAGGTATTAGGGCTTAGGTTTTAGATATTAGGGGTTAGGTCTCGGCGATAAAAAACGCCGAAATCGGCCTCGGCGAGCAAGGCGGCAGTCAGTCCGGCGCGCACTCGGCAAAACGCGGAACGCTTCGACCGTCCGAACCGGAGACACGCTCAAAGAACATTCGCAGGGGACGCACCCAGCACAATCGGTCGCCGTACAACCCCTGATAAGCCACCATGCGCTCGAGCGTCTCGCTCGAACGAACACGGCACAACATCCGATAGCGCCCTCCCTTGTAATGGATAAAAGTACGCATCGGCATACACGGATACTCCGCGAGGATGCGTCGCGCAGCCGGGATGAGGGTCTGCAACACATTGTCTCGAAGCATTGTATGCGGACCGTCGTAGTCTATGACAGTCGAGTAGTATCGCCCGAACTCGTCGCGCGTATCGGCCAATGTATCTTTCGATCCGTATAAGCCCCATACACGGTCGCGATAGAACTCATCGTAACAGTCGAATTGGCGAGCCTCCATGCGGCGAAATTCCTCAACAACAGTAGGCGTAATCTCGTAAGACACAGCCCCGTCACAACGTGCCGACTTGTAGGTATGCTCGCCGAGACACCTTGACACATATTCGGACATGTGCAGCATCGGGCTGCACAACAGCGCCGGACAGCCGAACACTTTCACCAACTGCTGACCCAGAAAAGCGCCGTAGCTGCTGCCCGCCACCAAGTCGGGCCGCACTCGGTCGCAGACGTCGAGCGCAACCGTCATAGCCGCCTCCGGACTGACAGGCAAGTCGGGAGCCACGACCTCGGCCTCACCGACCAAGCCCTCGGCCAAAGCCCGAGCCATATCACACGAGCCGCTCCAATTGAGCCCGTGCAGAAAGACAATCTTCTTCACGATACCGATATATATATACGACCGCACGGGACACGGCATACGCGCCACACCCACAGCGGCCCCAAACGATTAGTACATCAATGTTTCACAGGAATCTTGGCGATGCGGCGCTCGTGACGTCCGCCCTCAAAAGGCGTCGACAAGAACATATCCACGATAGCCAAAGCATCCGAAGGCTCGATGAAACGAGCCGGAAGCACCAATACATTAGCATCATTATGCGCACGCGCCAAACGTGCTATCTCCACCGTCCAGCACAATGCCGCACGTATACCCTGATGCTTGTTCAGCGTCATACAGATGCCGTTGCCGGTGCCACACATCGCGATGCCCGGATAGCACTCGCCCGATTCGACAGCCTCGGCGCACGGATGCGCAAAATCAGGGTAATCGCACGACTCCTCCGAATGAGTGCCGAAATCCTTGTAGGCAATACCCTTTGACTCAAGGTAGCCCTCAATGATACACTTGAGCTCGTAACCGGCATGGTCGCTGGCCATCGCCACGACCTTACCTTCTTTCAAGATACTATATTTCTGTTCCATAATCCTCTATTTATAAATAAATTACACGACCGAGCACCGTGACACGGCAAGTCACAAAAAAGCCTTTACGCTTAATCCTCCGGTCACCTATGCCCATCTCAAGTGCAAAATAATAAAAAAAATCCGAGATAATCGCTTGTCGTATCAAAAAAACTTTCTACCTTTGCACCACAAAAGCCCAGGTGGCGGAATGGTAGACGCGCTCGTTTCAGGTGCGAGTGTTGAGAGACGTGCAGGTTCGAGTCCTGTTCTGGGCACCATCCGCAGTAAGGTCGGCACGTGGTGCCGACCTTAATTTTTTACCCTCCCCGGCATGGCTGCGTCTTCCCCAAATTCACGCCCTCGCTTTTTGGCTTGCGTCGCAAAAAAAGGTCGTGAGGATAATCCCCGGAAAATGTCAGCTTTTGCCCCCGGGAGTGGCTTCCCTACGGCCTTCGATCAAACCACCCCGGGGGCAGCAAAGAACAAAACACTCCTATATGCTTGATGATTGGCACATTGCCTGTCTCCGCTGCGAGCGCAATACATTGCATTCCTAGGTTAGCCGTTTTCTATTATATTCCCGACTACCAATACCTGCACGAATCGTTATAACGCCTCTGAGTTTTACCCCCCCCGAATTAACCCGGGAGAGGATATCAAGATTTTTTGTGTAACGCTACAACTCTGCTATGACTCCGATAACTTATCAGTTGACTATTTTCTGAAAATCCATAAATATTTTGCCAATGGCATCGATAAAAGTTAAATTCAGGCCCTCCACAATCGTGGATAAAGAGGGCGCAATATACTACCAGATCATCCACAAAAGAAAAGTGCGCCACCTGCCTACAGGACATAAAGTCTTCCCGTCCGAATGGGACAACAACCGTTCAATGGTCACAACCACCCAAACAAGCGACCGCAAATCCTTTATCCTCTCCATCCGTGAGCGCATCCGCTGGGATGTAGAGCGGTTGACAAAGATTGATCGCAAGCTGGATGCCGAAGGGCTATCTTACGCAGCTGATGATGTAATCGACGAGTTCAACCGTTATGCTCGTGAATACTCATTGTTCAACTTCATGGAGGGGTTGATAGCCAAGCTCAAGCAGAACGGCAAGATAAGAACATCCGAGACGTACAAGTCCACTCTCAACAGCTTCAAGAAGTTCCGTCAGGATGAGGACATTATGCTTGATTGCATCACTTCAGACGTGATGATTTCATATGAAGCCTGGCATCAGCGCCGAGGGATAACACCTAACACAATCTCTTTCTACACTCGCATTTTGCGAGCTGTATATAACAGGGCTGTTGAACAAGATAAAATCGAAGATCGTAACCCATTCAGACGAGTATATACAGGTGTTGAGAAGACTGTCAAGCGTGCTTTACCTTTATCTGTCATCAAGAAGATTAAGGTTCTTGACCTTTCCTTCAAACATTCTCTTGACTTTGCTCGCGATATGTTTATGATGAGCTTTTATCTTCGTGGGATGAGCCTCATAGACATGGCCTTCCTCAAAAAAACAGACCTTCAAAACGGTCATATCACCTATCGACGCCGAAAAACAGGTCAGCAACTGACAATCGAGTGGACTAAGGAAATGCAGATGCTTCTAGACAAGTACCCGCAAAACAGCTCAGATTATATTCTTCCCATAATCAAGAATACAGGAGTGAACGAAAGATGTGTCTATCGAAATATGGGCTACCAAATCAACAATCGCCTCAAAAAGATAGCTAAGATGATTGGAGTCACGATTCCGCTAACCCTTTATGTTGCTCGACATAGCTGGGCATCGGCTGCCAAAGCAAAAGGAATTCCCTTAAGTGTCATAAGTGAAGGTATGGGGCACGACTCTGAGGCTACGACACAAATCTACCTCGCAAGTCTCGATACCTCTGTGGTCGATAAAGCTAATTCCATCATTCTCAAAAGCCTGTAAAACACAAAATCTCATACAGAATAGAGAGTGTGTAACCAAACCTAAAGGGCACCCATTTTGTCCTGACTTCATCATTGGGACACCCAATTTGGCAAGAGGCCTAAAAGCAGCCGTTGTTCATCACGAGTAATAATAGTTTTTTTAATCTCAGTGCCGGATTCGGTCTTTATCGTCACCGTTGAAATAGTTTTGGCGATATCAAGAACCTTGTCAACACTCAATTCAATTCGAAGAATCCGTAGAATACGCTCAAGCTCTTTGTATAATTTGTACGCCACAAAGCATATGCATATATGCGCCTCTATGCGACGTTCGGTAAAATGAAAAATCGGTCGCGCCTCTAAAGTGCCTTTAGTGATTCGAAATGCTCGTTCGACTACCCATAAGCCGTGATACTGAGAAATGACTTCTGCCGGCGGAAGCTTCGTGTTCGTTACATAGCTTTTTAGTCCGTCCCATTTGGCATCATCAGCAATCTTATCTTCGTTAATGCTGACCATAACGTCATTCTCAATGTTTAAGAACTTGTTGTAGCCACGTTGGTTGACGTTTTTCTTGCTGATTTTGCCGGACGAATATGCTTTCCGTAGTCTTTGTATGCCCTTGTCGCGATTGTGCCGATCTTTAGCCGCACGACTTTCGGAATAGCTGATTACAACCCGTTCATCACCATTTATGATTTTTTCGTTGAGTCTGCCTTCTTGTTTGGGTAGAGATAGCACCCAGTCTTGAATGGCTTTTGTCTCTTTTTTGATACGCCCGCCAAGGATGAACTTGTAGCCGGCTTTCTTTAGTAGATTTATGTTCCTGCGCGAAAGTAGCCCTGCATCGGCGACTACAATGAAGTCTGTGAGCGAAAAGCGCTTGACAAAGTCATCGATTATAGGAATCATCGTGCGCCCCTCGTATTGCGAACCATTGAAAACATTGTATGACAATGGATAGCCGTCTTGACTCACCAGAAGTCCCAGAACTATCTGCGATTCAGCTGTTTTACCGTCTTTTGAGAACCCTGGACAGCGTAATCCATCCTCTCGTTCCGATTCAAAATATAGCGTGGTAACATCGTAGAATACTATCCCGATTTGCCCTCCGAGTACCTTTCGCGTGTGCTCGACACTAATCTCTTGTATCTGCTCGCGTTGCGTGTTGTAGAGCGTGTCCATATAACGGTATATGCGATTTAGGCTGACATCCTCATCAAAGTGGCGTTTAAGGTATTCAACAGTTGCGACCTTGCTCTTGGGTTGGCATACGCGAGATATTGCCAAAAGCTTTAAAGTCTCATCTCCAAGTTTATCAAAACCTATACCATTGTATATGGGCTCTAATATTAGCCTTGCCCCATCTTGTCGTATATCTGATATTGAGTTTAGAAAACGCTCTACATCAGATCTTTCTTGTTTGCGCTTTTCGCCTTCGCCGAAGTCAAGCAATTGTTGTCCTCCATACGTTTCAATGAAAGCAATTGCAGCACGTTCATACTTCACAAGGATATCTTTATCTTTTGAAGAGCCAAAAGACTTGAGCAGAACATACTTGCCACCTATTTTATGGACAACCTGTACGCTCCACGTACCACTCTTATTGGGTTTTCTGCGCACGAACATGGCGCAAATTTACATATTTTCACGTTGGGACACCCAATTTACCCCCAACAAAATATCTAAATCATTGACTATTAAAACAAAATAGCATCGGGCTTTTTTTGAGAGATAAAGTCAGGTGGCGCAAATACCTCGTCAACTTCCTCCCCCGCCTATTTAGGTAGCATCGCAGCCGTGACGTAGTAGCAAACTTCTTCGGCGGCTCGGGCGGCTCTCCAATCTTAAAAAATTGTGATTTGTCTTCCATAATGATTGACTGGTAATGTTTGATATAGACTGATGACGTTTGATATGTGCTATCCGAGACTGAACTTCGGAGTCGATGTCTGCCGGATTGCGCTTCAAAATTAGCCTGTCCGAGATGTAACGGTGCGATAAGACGCGCTGATATAGGGTTCGAAAACAAAAAAATGAGAAGCTAAATGCGCAATAAAGGTCTTGCAGGCCGAATCCGGTCAGCGACGGCGGTGGAAAAAGTCCGTAATTACGGCGGCACATTCGTCCGCAAGGATGCCTTGCAGGACTACGGCTCGCGGGTGAAAAGGCGAGCGTGCATACATAGTAGTGTATCCGCGTTTGGGGTCGGCGGTGCCGATGACAATACGTCTTATCTGCGCCCATCCGATGGCGGCGGCACACATCGGACACGGCTCGACAGTGACGTATAGTGTGCAATCGGTCAGGTATTTGGCACCTATGGCCGAGGACGCGGCGCCTATGGCGAGCATCTCGGCATGTGCCGTGACGTCGTGCAGCGCTTCGGTACGGTTGTGTTCGGCGGCAAGGATGCTGCCGTCGGCACCGACGATGACGGCTCCTATGGGCACCTCGCCTTGGTCGGCTGCCTCATACGCCTGAAACAGCGCCATATTCATGTAGTACTCATCGGTCATACTTGCGCGTCTTGTGATTGGGGTATATCTTCGATGTCTATGGACATACCTTCCGTGGCTGCTATGGTATTCGGAAAAATCTCGCGCGCTTCGGCCAGCAGCGTGTCCTCATTGAGGTAAGACTTGGAGTAATGCCCCAGTACCAAGCACTTTGCTCCTGCATCGCGTGCCACCATTGCGGCTTGCCGGGCTGTGCTATGTCCGTGCAGTCGAGCGCGGTCTGTCTTGTCATCTGCGTATGTCGACTCATGGTACAATACATCAACGCCGCGCACGGCTTCTGCCGTGTCCCGGTGATAAGTTGTGTCCGAGCAGTATGCATACGAGTACGATGGCGATGGCGGCAGGGTCAGCCGCTCATTTTCGATTACGCGTCCGTCCGGCGTGGTCCAGTCGGCGCCGTCTTTGATGGCCGGGATGTCGCATATGGGTATATTCAGGTAAGCCGCCATATCGCCGCGCAGGTGTCGCGGCTTGGGCTTCTCGTCAAAGCGAAAACCGACACAGGGCACACGATGATGCAGCGGAAATGAAGTTACGGTCAAAGCCTTGGTGTCGAGTATGATGTGCGGTGCGTCATCGTATAGTCTGTCGTAAATGATGTCAAATGTGGGCTCGCCCGTGGTCACGCGCATGAAGTGGCGCAGCAATTCTTCGCCTTGTTTGAAGATGTGTATGTGTACATCGCCCCCTTTGTCTTGGAGCGATAAGGTGGATAACAGTCCCGGCAGGCCCAGGAAGTGGTCGCCGTGCAGGTGTGACACAAAGACGTGCCTCAGCCGTGCAAAGTGTATGCGCATACGCCGCATAGTCAGTTGGGCTCCCTCGCCGCAGTCAATCATCATCAGGCTGTTGCGGTAATCGACTATCTGGCAGGACGGCATGTGTCGCAGCGACGGGGTGGCTGAGCCGCAGCCGAGGTATTGCACGGTGAATTCGGACATAGAGTGTATTGGTGGATGTGGCTATAATGTGAGGCGTAATTTAATGTTCCGGCGGTTGTCCATCACGCGGTTATATGGGGGTGATGCGTACTTTTTGGCCTTTGAGGCGGCGGGCACGTGCGGCCTGAGATAGTGTTGTGGCGTATTCGGCGGCTACGGCCACCAGCGCGTAGTCCGGGGCTATGGTGATGTGCCCCACCTTGTCGCCCGGGATGCCGGCGTCCTTGACGGCAAAGCCCAGTATGTCGCCGCGCGAGATCTTGCGTCGTCGTCCGCCGTCAATGTACATCAGCTTGTACGGCTCGCGTATGGCGGCGTTGTTCGGCTCGGCAGGGTAGTGCGTATGGTCCGTATCGATATAGGGCGGCATATTTTCCGAAGGGCCGAGGATGACGTATGCCGTACCGTCGGCGCCGGCGCGTGCCGTGCGTCCGTTGCGGTGGGTGTAAGCTGCTTCATCTACCGGCAAATGATAATGGATGACGGCGCCCACGTCCGGGATGTCAAGACCGCGAGCGCCCAAATCGGTGGATACCATCACATTGGCTGCATGTGAGGCAAAAGCTGCCACGGCTATTTCGCGTTGACGCTGCTCCAAGCCTCCGTGGTACAGTACGGCGGTGACGCCGCGGCGTCCCAGGCCCGAGACGACGCGTTCGGCGGCATCGCGATGGTTGACAAATACCATGGCTGTCTGTCCCTCAGCCAGCAATTCGCGCACCAATACGGCCAAGGTATCCAACTTGTCGCGCTCGGGCGATACGACGTCCATTATGGTCAGTCGGGAGCGCAAAGGTGTCGCATCGTCCTCGGCTCGGATGATCTTGGGGGTGCCGCGGTCGGCGATAAATGCCGGCAGCGCCGGCGGCTCGGTGGCCGAGGTTAGCATCAGCAACTCCGAGCACGATCCTATACGACGCATGATGTCGCCCATTTGGCGCTCGAAGCCCAGTGCCAGCAGCTTGTCGTATTCGTCTATGACCACGCGGCGTATGTGGCGCGGAACTATGGTGCCGCGTGCGATATGGTCCAGCAGCCGGCCGGGAGTGGCTATGACTATATCCGGTGGAGTGGCGGAAGTCAGTGACGGCACTTCCGAATCGGCCGAGCGACCGCCACATACCACCACGGTCTTAAATTCCGGCGCGGCCAACGGGCGTATCACATCGTAGATTTGCTGAGCCAATTCGCGCGACGGCGCCAGTACCAGTGCCGTGGGGGCCTGACCGGGCGCGGCCGGACGCATACCGCGCAGCAGTGCGATGGCGTAGGCCACGGTCTTGCCGCTGCCCGTAGGTGCCAACAGCATCAGACGCTGCACGTGTGCATCGACTTCGGCCACGGCGCATTGGATGGCGTTGAGCCGGGTGATGCCCATACGCGCCAGTTTGGCCATGAATTGCTCGGAAATCTTGCTCATAATTCGGGGGCTTATCGGTTGCACTTCACGATGGCTGTTCGAAAACTCTACAGAAGGCTTTCGATGTATTCGTCAAAGGACTCTTCTGTGGACATGAACTCGTTGAGACCGACGTATGTATTGGATGTCCCGTCGGGAAGGATGACGATAAGTGTCGGAAGCGAGGTGACGCCGAAGGCGGTCATGATGGTGGGACATGCGTCGGCATCTACGCTGACAAAGTCTGCACGGTCGCCGTATTTCTCGGCTGCGGCGTGGAATACGGGCTTGAATTTTTGGCACGGGCCGCACCAGGTGGCGTTGAAGTCGATAAGTAAGGGCTGCTCGACTGTCATTTCGGGTGTCAGAGGGTCATCGTCCTCGGCTTCTTGTACGGCTTCGGTGCTGACGTCTTCGGCTTCGGCTTTTTCGGCGGCGATGGTGTCGTTGTCGCTTTTTGCGTTGCTGTCTTGCTTATTGCCGCAGGATGCGAGGACGGCGCACATCGTCAGTGCTACAAATATTTTCTTCATAATCTCGGGTGCTTTTTTAGGAAAAAATTATTTTTTTTGAAGGGGTTAGCCCTTAGAAATTTTAAGGACCTTAAAGACCTTAAGGACTTTAAAGACTTTAGAGACTTTAGAGATCCTTAATGTCTGCGGCGTCTTATGCTCTTGGCCTTTTTTAAGAAAAACGGCGGCGACTGCCGCGCCCTGTGTACGCGGGTGCGTGGCAGTCGCCGTGAGCGTTTATGTGTGTTTTTTGGAGCGTCGTACTATCAAGCGAGAGCTTCTTTGAGGGCCTCGTTGGTGTGGTGTACGGCAGCAGCGCTCTTGGCAAAGAGGGCTTTTTCTTCGTCGTTGAGGTTGAGGTCAACGATTTTCTCAATACCGTTGCGGCCCAGCAGACAGGGCACGCCGATGCAGAGGTCTTTCTCGCCGTATTCGCCTTCGAGCAGAGCCGAGCAGGTGATGATGCGCTTCTGGTCGTGGAGGACTGCAGCGACTACGCTTGCTCCGGCTGCACCGGGAGCGTACCATGCCGAAGTTCCGAGCAGTTTGGTCAGAGTTGCACCGCCTACCATGGTGTCGGCAGCGACTTTCTCAAGTTCTTCCTTGGCCAGCAGAGTCGAGGCGGGAACGCCGCGGTATGCTGCATAGCGGGTCAGCGGGATCATTGTGGTATCGCCGTGGCCGCCGATAACCATACCTTCAACTTCGTTGGGGTTGGCGTTGAGTGCATTGGCCAAGTTGAAACGGAAGCGAGCGCTGTCGAGTGCGCCGCCCATACCGATGATGCGGTTTTTGGGCAGACCGCTGGTTTTGTGGATCAGGTAGGTCATGGTGTCCATCGGGTTGGAGATGCACAGGATGACTGCTTCGGGCGAGTGCTTGAGCACGTTGTCCATTACGGACTTTACAATCTTGGCGTTGACACCGATGAGTTCTTCGCGGGTCATACCGGGTTTGCGGGGAATACCGCTGGTGATGACTACCATGTCGGAGCCTTCGGTGGCGGTGTAGTCGTTGGTGACGCCGCGCAGACGGGTGTTGAGACCCAGGATGCTGGCTGTCTGCATGATATCCATGGCTTTGCCTTCGGCTACGCCCTCTTTGATGTCGAGGAGTACGACCTCGTCGGCTACCTGGTTGGTTACAAGTACGTTGGCACATGTGGCACCTACATTACCGGCGCCGATGACTGTTACTTTTGACATAATTGTAAGTTTTATATTGGGTAATATGTTTGTGCTTGTGTATATATGTGGTCGTCAGACCTATATGCTCGGCGCCGCCGTCTATGGCCGCTGCTGTCGCTTTTGCACGGCAAATATACAAACTTTTTCCGTGTCGGCAGTGAAAAATTAGTTAAGAATATTGCCTATCGGGCAAAAATCCATCGTGCAATGTGTCAGAATGTCATCATTGCATCGTCTGAGCCGTGCCCTTCCGGGTACATATATACAAAAAAAACGCCGTCTACCGGCGTGTTCCGGCAGGCGGCGCTTATGCGTGTGTGCTTGTTGACATTATTTGCCAAAGGATTCAGCAGCGTTCTTCAGGTTCTCGGCAGCGTTCTTGACAGCCTTAACGTCCTTGGAAGCTTTCTGAACTTTTTCGGCGGCATCGTTGATGGCTTCGGAAGCCTTGTTGGAGGTTTCTTCTTCGGCAGCGGTGGTAGCTACTTCGACGTTTTCTACGGTAGTCGTTTCGGCTACTTCGGGAGCGGCTTCTACAGCAGCTGTGCTATCGGTTGCCGTGCTATCGTTAGCATTTTCGCTTTTACCATTGCCGCAAGCGGCGAGACTCATTGCTGCAAATACAGCAGCTACATAAAGCATCTTTTTCATAATCGTATGTGTTTTTTAATTGTTTTTTCTGTTTTATCTGTGTATCATTGTCTGATACGCTATATGGTAACACAAATAATGTGCCAAACGCGATAGTGACCGTCTGACACATCGGCCGGTAAAAAAAAATTTGTTTTGATCAGTTTCTTTTGGCTGCTTTATGGTGTATAAAGAAGGAATACATCGTCTGTTAGACGTACTATATATGATATATGGCGCAATTATAGGCTTGTATCGGAGGGTACGGTCTCGCGTCTGCCACATCTGACAGTGTCGGTGTCATCTATGACACGAACTCTTCCTCGAATCGTTTTGTTTGCCATAATAATCTTAAATGCAGTAGTTTAATTTTCTGTAATACCCGGAGCCGATGAGTGAATATCTCCTGATACTTGGCTTTTGCATGGCTGTACACAAGTGCGACCACTTCTGTTTTGCCAAGTCTTTCAAGGGACTGTACGACAGCATACTCGGAGAATAATAGTCTGACGTATCCTTTATTTTAGGACAGAAAACACTATTTTTGTCCTAAAATAAAGGACAGCCATTTTTGGCCCGCCCTTAGTCTGTTAATACGCTAAAGTTTTATTTCATGTCTTCGATGATGTCTCATAAGATTAAACGTATATTCGTATACATCGGCATTGCCGTAGCGGCTGTGCTGCTGACCGTGGGCGCGTGCTGGGTGGCGGTGGACACTAATGCCTCGGGGCGAGTCTATGATGACGTCGGCCAAGTGCCGGCTATGCGCTACGGGTTGTTGCTCGGCACCTCGCCGGTGACGCCGCGCGGTACGCATAATATCAATTTTGACACCCGCATCAAGGCCGCTGCCGAGCTATATCATGCGGGAAAGGTGCAGTATATCATAGCCTCCGGCGGCGACTATCGCCGTGATGACCGGGGCAACGCCGTGCGCTACGGATGCGATGAACCGCGCCGGATGCAACGCGCCCTCATAGCCGCCGGTGTGGATTCGACACACATCATACTCGACTACGAGGGCACGCGCACATTATATTCCGTGGCCAAGGCGCGACGCGTCTACGGCCTTGACTCGGTGCTGCTTATTTCGCAGGAATACCATAACCGGCGTGCCATTTGGCAGGCCGATCATTACGGCCTGTATGCCGTGGGATATAATGCGGCACACAGCTCGGAGCGCGGCAACATCATCCGCAATACGCTGCGCGAAACGCTGGCACGCGTAAAGCTGTATATAGACTTGTGGTTCGGCGCCGAGCCGCAGTTTGCTTCGGCACCCGATCACAAGTAGTCGCGTCGCCTCATCATTTTATGCAAGTCCTCGGCGGCGGCATCGTCTATGGTGTCGCCGCTCTCGCTTTCGAGGACATATAGTGCCAGTGCATCGGTCATCAGGATGTCGTCATGGCGGCCGCGCACTGCCCCATAGCTGCCATCGTCGCGCCGCATATATGACGCCAACTCGTTCACGGCTTCGGTGTCCGGCTCGTCCAGAGTGCCGTCGCGCACGGCCGCCACAAGGGTGTCTATCAGCAGCGGCTTGGTGTTGCGGTTGGTGTGAAACCCGACGCGCCGCCCGGGTGCATCGTCTATGGTGCCGACAGCCCGACGCCGATACAACACGGGGTAGTCACGTGCCAGACGCTCGAGCACGGGGAAGCTGTCGCTGCTTTCCAGTGTATTGCTCTCAACTACCAGCAGGGCGTAATTGTAGGCCTTGGCCAGGTGCATGGCGATGGATGCCAATCGGTCATGGTCGATATGTCCGCGCCATCGGGCGCACACGCGTGCTCCAGTTTCGGTGTGTCGCAGCACGGTCACCACCGAGAAGTCGGCCCCCGGGCTGCGCCCGCCCACGTCGACGGCTGCCACGTATGTGTGTCCGGCCGCAGGCTCTTCCCATAGACGTAGGGCTCCGCGGCTGTCATCGCTCCACAGCCCGGAACGCCAATCGATGGTGCAGGTGCGCAGCGCCGGTCGGCAGCGCCGCCGTAGACGCTCGGTCCATCTCACGTCAAAGACATTGGCGCCGGTGTTGCGAAAGGCTTCTTCGGCCGTAGTCGGATACTCGGCTTTGAGCGCTCGGGCATCTTGTATCTCGAGTGCTTTGGCGTGATACCAAGCCACTTGGTCGAGGCACAGTCGGATGCCGTCATCACCCTGTGGCGTGAGCCACAGCGCGCGCTCCTCATCGGTCAGCGACTCCCACAATTCGGCCACCTGTGCCTCGGTGTCCAAGGGCCGCCGGTCGCGGTAGATGCCGATTTCGTACCACGGCACAAAGACGGCACGTTTGTCGCCGCGGCCTCCGGCGCAGCGGTGCCATTCGTGGTAGAAGTAATTACCCGTGCCGTTGGCCGTGGATTCAACTACCACAAGCGTCAGCGGCTCGATGGGTATGGTGCCGCATACCGAGCACATCAGCGCCACGGGCGACCGCTTGGTCGTGTCGGGCCAATAGGCCATCTCGGAAAGGTGGGCCATCTTGATGTCGCTGCCGCGCATGGCATCGGGCTTCTCGGCGCTGGTGACCACCACGTAGCAGTCGCGTCCCGCTATGCGCCGGGTGTTGGCGCTGCGCTCGTAGGGCAGGAAGCGCAGGGGCTTGTCCTCGTGCCACAATTTCTCGGGGTAATGCTCGGCCAGGAGGCTGTACATTCCCAGGATGAGCTTGGAGGTGTCCTTGACGTGCGCCGCTATCAGCGAGTTCCATCCTCGGCGGAGGCATATCTGTATCCAGGCCATATATATCTGCACCAGGGTGCTGCCGCCCCATTGACGGGCTTTGAGCAAAATCATACGCAGCGGCCGACCGGCGCGACGGTCGCCTTCGAGGATGGCGGCCACGCGCCGCTGAGGGCGGTTGAGTATGAAGGGCTCGAGCATCCCGGTGGTCTTGTGCCGTATGGTGACGCAGCGTGCGCACCAGAATTCGAAGTCGCAGCGGCAGCGCGCTTCGACCCACGCCTCGGCATTGGCCTTGACGGCGGAAATATCCATCTCGCAGGGGACGTATGCGTGGCGGGCGCGGCTGTCTATGGCGCCGGCAGGTGCCACCACGCGTTTGCGTCTGCCGCTGCTGCCGCGACCGATCACGGGGTCGAAGTCCTCGGCCTGCTGCCGCAGTTGTCGCCGCGATAGGTCTTCGGCCAGTATTGCTTTGTAATCAGTGTTTTCCATTGTAGTGTAAGGCGTACGTATTTCATTGTTTGATGACGGTGTATGTCGGTGCGGCTATGCGTGCATCGGCGCTGACGCCGGCATCTATGCCCAGCCATAGCGAGGTAATGCGGCGTGCCGCGGTGACCACGGTCAGGGGTGTGCGCATGGCCCCGGTGTAGCTTGTGCGGCTGACACACAGATGACGAGGCGACAGGTACATACGCTCGGCCGTGAGGTCGCCGTCCACATCGGCGGCATCGATATTCCATGTCAAGGTGCGCAGGATGGAGCGCGGGCCCATGGGAGTGCGTGCGTTCCAGCGCACTGCCGTATTGCCGGTCGGCGCTACCGTATTGTCGTAGTCCAGTATGCGGCCTTCGGAGGTGGTTGCCAGGGCACAATCGGTGGCGCCGAGTGTCGCGATGACACCGGGATTGTCCACGCTGTAGCGCGCCCGGTTGTGGCGGCTGCTGTAGATATATGTGTCTTGGTCGGCGGCAAAAACGGCCAATTCGCGCCTTTGCGGCAGCCACAGCAGCTCCGAGCCGCCGAGGGGTATATCGGTGGTGATGGTCTCGACGCGGGTGCCGCGCAGGACGTCGATATGACCATGACACAGGACGTATACCGCATCATCGGCGGCGCACATACTTCGCGCACCGACGGGTATCGAATTGCTGATGAGGGTGGCGGACATGGACTTGGCCTCGACTCCGACGGTAACCATACGTATGCCGTCTCCGCTGCCGCAGTAGAAGCGACTGCGGCCATAGTCCCAAGCGCCGCCGGAGGATGGTGCCGTCGCCAGTGTGCGTATATCCGCCGGAAGGGTCAGGGTGCTGCACGGCATCAACGTCCCCGGACGTGTGGCCGCCACAAGTCCGCGTACCACGCCGCCGACGACATCGCCGGCGGCCGTGGCGTCATCTCCCGGGTCGGCCTCTGCCACGGGCGTGACGGGCTGCATACTGCTGTCGACGGCAAAGGCGTAAGCGCCATCGCCGGAGGCTTCCATCGTGGCCGTGTGTCGGTAATGGGTGCCGTCGATATCGAGGTCTATTTGGATTTTGACGGCACTCGGATGCGGATATACCAGCAGCGGCGACAGCCGCACGGGCGCGTCCGCGGTGCCGCTGCCGCGCCATACCACATCGCGGTGCCCGTCGGCAAAGGATACACGCACACGACCGCTCCACGCCTTATCGGCAAGGGCGGCGGCATAAGCCACCGGGCTGTAAGCTCCGGGACGCACGGCGTGTATGCCGCCCCAAAGTGTTGCCCCGGCGGCCTTGGCGCACGTCTCGGCCACGAAGCCGCCGGGCAGGGCGGCGGCCGGTACCTGAGGCGGGGCGCATGTCGTCCCATCGCCCATATCGAAGGTGCGGCTCCAGCGCCCTTGGCTCAGAGGCCGGCTGACGGCGGCAATGGCACGTGCGCATTCGTCAAATCGGGCCAGCGCCTCGGCCACATGGCGGCGCGAGGCTGCCGGACGTGCGGCAGCCACGCCGGCGGTGCCGCAAATGCTGATGCGCACATATCCGGTGCCGGGAGTGCGCCCGAACGATGCTCGCACATCCACCCCGGAGGGGTCTATCGGCGGCATAGGCGCGGTCATCTCGAGCACCAGGCGTGCCGCACGGCGTGCCCGGAGGGCATCGGCACCGGCGCCGACGATTACGCGTGGACGGAAGCTGCGCACCGTCAAGGTCTTGGCCGCAAGTGTCTTGCTGTCGGCACAATCGTACGATATGGCGGCTGTGAAGGGGTCGGCCACGTCGGCGGCCAGAAGCACGGGCGGGGTCGTGTACAGGGTGTTGCCCTCGTCGTCGAGGAGGCGGCATCGGGCAAGGCACGGGGCTATGGACGTCCCGGCGGCGTTGGCGCTGTCGAGGGCATCGATGTAGGCGCGGCCTATGTCCGCGGCCAGGGCCTTGCGGTCGGTGGCGGCCAAGGGCATTCCGGAGGAGTACTCCCGGGACAGCACGCGCGCGGGCAGGGTCACGGAGATGTCCCCGGCGCTCTCGGCGATGATGGAGATGGCGGGCCATACGCTGCTGTCGGCACGCGCCATCATCCATGCGCCGTCGGCGTATTGTGCAACGTATGCCCCTGACGTGGACATCACCGTCAGGCTGTCGCCGCCGTCATCGAAGACGGCGCACAACGGCGTCCCGGCGGTATTGCCTATGGTGGTGACGGTGGCGGTGTCCGTGCCTGAAGTGATGCCGGCCACGGCAATTTCGGTGTCGCGACACAGCGCCAAGCGCTTGCCCGCAGACGTGTCGATGCACGCCAACGGACGCCAACCGCCCGAAAGCAGTGTGCGCGGAATACCCGTGGGGCACAGCACCTCGCCGCTCGCATCGGCCGGACACAGATTGTGGCATTCAACGACTTGAAAGGCCGAAGCCTTGCTTCGATCCGTGGGATTTTCGATAAGCATTGTCATGGTAGATAAGGTGTTTGGGTTGGGTGTGTTTTTCGATATACTCGGGCGCACCGGTGTGTGCGCGTTTAATACCGCAAAGATAAACCGCGCATCTCCCGCCACTGCTGCCGATGACACACACACCGCGCCAATCACCGACATACACACCGCGCCAACCGTCGTACACACCATGCCAATCGTCGGCGTTTTCCGTCAATATACGATAGGTCGGCGGCTATGCCTCCGCCTAAGTGATCGATACAGTTCCTATTATAGCTATAGTAGCCATTATAGCCATTACAGCCATATTAACCATAACAGCCACCCCCCCCCGAGAAAAAGATAATGGGACGCAGCCGCCGTGCGGCTGCGTCCCATTATAATAGATGTCTTTGCTGTCTACTGAAAAAAAACAGATTATTTCTTGGCAGCTTCGATGGATGCTTTACGGAATTCCTTCATAGCCTTCTCGATTTCGAGCGAAGCCTTGCGAGCGCGTGCGCCGGCAGCTTTGTTTCCTTGTTCGGCCTGAAGAGCGGAATCTTTTGCAAATACTGCGTAAGCAGCTGCTACTTTTTCGATAATTTCTTTCATTGTAATGATGTTTTGAGGGTTAGGGGTTATCGTTTTTACGCTGCAAATATACAACAATTCCCACAATACCAAATAATTTTACGCCAAAAAGCGCGGTTTTTGGCCTCAAATCCCGAATTTTGTCTGTTTTTGTCCTCTTACGCAGTCTTTTGGTCTCTGTTCGGCTGCCTTTTCCACCCGGGCGGTACACCTTTTTTTTGGGGGGGTGCAGCGATACAGCCCGTACAAGCCTGATACACCTGCTTTTCGCAGTCTCTATTCCAAAAAAGCGGGCAAATGGCCGGTTTTTTGGAATAGAGACCCCCACCCACGCCCCGGCATAGTCTTCCCCGACAACCGCTGATGACGCAGCGTCCCTGCCGCACCGGCTCCGTAGCCCGGTCATAACTCGGCATAATCGCCCACGGCGTGCAACCTTTCCATCGTCATCCGCTCGCCCCCTCCCACTCAATACAATCCTGATACACTCTATTGTGTACCGCCGGCGCGTCAAGATGTCGACCCGGTGGTGTGTCAAAATGCCGACCCGGTAGTGGCGCCATACATAGCGTCTGTGCAGTATGATGGTAATATCCCGGAATACAGCACATTAAGCCAAATTACCTACTGCCGC
>ERZ808259.203-NODE-203-length-35718-cov-4.498920_pt1 | contig 35718 bp, 33 predicted proteins | sample MGYA00521279_ERZ808259 | MGnify/ENA primary metagenome ERZ808259 (study PRJEB31516, sample SAMN03275586) | gut metagenome | biome: mammalia-associated habitat; material: feces | host: Papio cynocephalus | place: Kenya | collected 2012-07-27 ... | reverse complement strand
CGCCCGTTTTCATTGCACTTTTGGCAATAATCTTGGCGTATTGATAAAAGATCAATTCTTGGATCGTATGGACTTCCTTATCGGGCATATTGCTTTAAAGCTCCTTTATCTTTGTCATAAAAATATTAAAACTCTTTGACTGATTATTATCTATATTCATATAGGGTGTTATGTTTTCTGCCCAAGTACATTTTAAAGTGCCTATTAAGCTATAGGAATTTTTTTTCAGCTTGGAAACATCAATTTCTAGAGCTTTGGCTAAAGTTTCCCATGTTCCGCAAATAGAATCATTTACATAGCTTTGTAATATTTGAAGTTTTACGTTAGGATATGCCTTTTGTATGGCGTTAATATCTCCCAAAAACCATGCTTCCAATTCTTCAATTGCAAAAGAAAAACATACATGCAAACTGTTATCACATTCTTTTAAAAGATTGTCCAACGTGGAACGAAAGTCTTTTTCTTGTTTATCGTCTAAATCACACACAACCATTATACGATAATCTATTTGATCTTGCGAAGGACAAAATGTTCTGTTGTAGCCTTTTATTAATTTTTTCAAATTTCCTAATAATGTTGTTTGTTTGAAAGTGCTTATTTCTTTTGAGGAGCTTATGTTAATAACACTACCTAAACCCCGATAAGAGTGGACATTATACGATATGTCTTTTTCACGAATTTTTCTTTGAATAGAATCTATATTCATAAATTTCATTAAAAATTTTTCGAATGAAGCGTCTTCAACTAAAAATTCTATATGAATCGGTAATGTCATTACAATTAATCCAAATAATTGTTAATCCACAAGCTGCCTAAAGGAATCTCTTCCCTAACTAAATTCTCGACTAAGTTGTTTTCAGATGCTCTGCAAATATTTGAAAAACCATTGCTGTCTTTTTTTAGAATCCATACTTCATCTGGAGCTAAATTATCTACAAAATATGGTTGATGAGTTGTTACAAAGATTTGAGTTGTAGGATTTTTTTTCCCATTTGCATGTGCTCTAAATTCCTCAGCTAAAACAGGTAAAAGCTTGTGGTATAAACCATTTTCAGGTTCTTCAATACATAAAAATGGCGCAACAGAAGATGAATAAAGAAGTAATAAATATGAAAACATCTTTAACGTTCCATCAGACATTTGCTGCGCATAAAAAGGTTTATTAAAACCTTTAGAATAAAATTTTAACAACAAACGATCATCTGGTGTTTGTTCTGTTTCTATATTTTGAATGCCCGGAATTTTATCAGATATTTTTGCTAAAATTGTTTTAAATGCATTTTTTTGCTCGCGCTCCATGTATTGAACAACATTACTTAAGTTGTCACCGTGTTTGCTTAATTGCTTTTGAGCTCCTGAAAAAGGTAAACTTCTAGCAGCATCCGGAGTAAAATAGCTTAAAAACCATCCTTCGATAAAATTTCTAAAAAGGGATATGCGCGGGTGCTGTTTGAGAGCCCCTAAGGTTACAATGCCAAGTCGTCGTTTATCTGCCAACTCAACGAGTTCGGTTTCTGTAGATTCCTCTTTTAAATAACTTTCGAGCTCCGTTGAAGTATCATCTTCATCAATGCCGATAGCATCTCCCTTCCAAACGACCCCTTTTCCTTCGTTTAAGATTAAAAAAGAAAATGGTCTTCCATGAGCTTGTCCTTTTCGCCGTTGACGCAATCGTTCTCTCAATACATAGGGACGTTTATTTTTGTCCAAATCAATAGCAAGCTCATAAGTCATAGGGCGGGCATTAACAGTTTCTCTAAAATAAATCTCAAAAGAAATTGGTCCATCTGTTCCCGCAGAGTGTATTTTCCCATATCCCCCCCGTTTATTCATTTCGCACGCTTCTTCAACACCGACTTTTAGGCAATCCGACAAAAAACCAAATGCATCAAAGAGAGAGCTTTTCCCAACACCATTCTGTCCTATAACGACAGTTAGAGGCGTTAGAGGTTTAGCAGATTGGTTGTTCCAAAGTCTTCCTAAGGTAACATCCTTTAAAGCTCGAAAATTGTTTATGCGAAATCCCTGAATCATTCCCACGGCAACTACCTCCAATTTATAGAACACCATAGCATAATATCAAAAAAATACATTATTTTTTATCTATCCTTGCAAAAAAAATCTTGTGCCTGTATCGTAAAAATATCTGCCGTCGGCAATGGTGTCGATGGCAAACAGAGCCTGAAAAAGACAGGTTCGGAAGTGTCGTAACTTCTTACACAAGCGGTGTTTGATATGAACGCCGGTAATCCGTTTTGCGTATGGCGAAACGGAATTATATCCCCGATTTCCGTTATGGATCGGGGAGGATTTGACGTATGTTCAGAAGCCCCGATTTGAATCGGCAAGCTTTAAAGGTCAATCAGTCATTCTTGTGTGTGATTTACGAACTCCCCGAATCCGCCTGATTTCAGGCGGATGACGGAGAATTTTTATGCCGAAGAGCCTGATAGAGTATTTGCCCGAAATCGTGGCGGAGGGAAAGCGCGAGGTCGCGCGGTTGTTGGAGCGCACGGAAAGCGCGAACAAATTGACATTGCAGACCAACGAATACGTTTTGCCCGCCAAGGACAAAAGCGGGTTGTTCCGCGGCGTCGTTCCGTCCGTTCAATCGGCGGACGCGTGGAAAAACAGGCTGTGTTACGGCGACAACCTGCTGGTGATGCAGGCTTTGCTGTGCGGAGATTCGGCGACAGGCTTGCCGCCCATGCGCGGCATGATTGATTTGATTTACATTGATCCGCCCTATGATTCCAAAGCCGATTACCGCACGAACATCACTTTGCCGAACGGAAACGTCGAACAAAAGCCGACGGTGTTGGAACAGTTCGCCTATTCGGATATGTGGAAAGAGGGGACGGTCAGTTATTTAAAGGCGATGTATCCCCGTCTGGCTTTGATGAAAGAACTGCTGTCGGAACAAGGTTCGATTTACGTTCATCTGGATTGGCACGTCGGGCATTACGTTAAATTGTTGATGGACGAGATATTCGGAAAAGAAAATTTTAGAAATGAGATAATTTGGCACTATTCTGGATGGAATAAAAAACTTAAAAATTCTTTTGAAAAACGTCATGACATTATACTGTTTTATTCTCTGGATAATGGTGGATTAAAATTTAATTCGTTTTTTGAAAAATGGAAATCTGCGGATGAATACGCAAAGAAAAGAAAACAAAAAATTGAGACGGAAACAGAAACAGGAAAAAAATATGTTTTATCCGATGCTGGCAATGGAAAAAGGATAAAAAGATATTTGGATGATGCTTTAAAAGAAGGTGTTGTTGTAGATGATGTGTGGGATTTGGATAAAATCAATAATTCTTCATTGGAGGGATTGGGCTATGCCACGCAAAAACCGGAAGCTTTGTTAGAACGCATTATCAAAGCTTCTTCCAACGAAAATTCGATTGTCGCGGATTTCTTCGGCGGGTCGGGGACGACCGCGGCGGTGGCGGAAAAATTGGGGCGGCGGTGGATCACGTCCGATTTGGGCAAACCCGCCTGCATGATCATGCGCAAGCGTTTGGTTGACAACGAAGCGAAGCCGTTTCTGTTTCAATCCGTCGGCGATTATCAGCGCGAAATTTTCGCGTCCAGCCGCGAATTCAAACGTATTGGCGATTTGGCGCGCGTCGTGCTGAATTTGTTCGGCGCATTGCCTTTTCCCGACGACGGCGCGCCCGCGAATTTGGGACAGCTGAAAGAATCCCGCGCGCTGGTCTATGCCGACAGTCCGAACAAAATCACGACGGCGGGGACGCTGAAAAAAGCCCTCGCCCTGCGGCAAAGTTTTATGGGCGGGTGGCGCAAAGTCATCGTCTTGGGCTGGCAGTTTTCGTTCGACATCGGGCGGGCTTTGCGCGACATCGACCGTTCGGAACTGGAAGTGCTGGTCATTCCGCCCGATTTGATGGATATGCTGAAAAGCAAGAAAGTCAACCTGCTTGACCCGTCGAAAATCCGTTTCGCTTCCCTGCAATATCTGACGATCAAGCCGCCCGTCGTCGCCGCCGCCGCAAAGTTCGGCGAACAGGAAATCACGGTCGCGCTGGACAACTACGTCCTTTTGTCGCCCGACACGTTGCCTTTGGACGCGAAAAACAAGGAAAAAATCCAAGAAATCGTCGCGAACAATCCGCTGGATTTAATCGAATACTGGTCGATTGATCCCGACTACGACGGCGAAACTTTCGTTTCAAAGTGGCAGGATTACCGCGAAAACACGCAAAATGGTTCGGACGCTTACCGCGTTTCGCGCGCGGCGAGGCTGATTGTTTCCGCCAAAGAACACCGCAAAATCTGCGTCAAAGCCGTCGATGTCTTCGGTTTGGAAAGTGTTTGCGTCGAGGAGGTGTGATCATGGCAAATTTGATCAATACGGGAACGAAAGACCGCCCTTTGAAATTCGCCGCCGCGCTGTCGGAAATCGTCAACCGCGCTTGGGACGACAAAAGTTTCCTGCGGCAAGTTACGCCCGTCACCGCCGATTTGCTGCGTTACTGGTTTGAAGACGTGTTTTGCGACAACCGTTCGCGCAATTTTCACATCGGACAGCGGCAGGCGATTTTAAACGCCGTCTATTGCCACGAAGTTCTGAAAGCGGCAAGTGTGTTCGATATGTACGCCGCCGTCGCCGACGATGCGGACGAAGATGTTTTGGACGCGGACTTTCTGCCGAATCTACAAAAAGACAAATACACCTTTCCGAAATACTGCGTCAAAATGGCGACGGGAACAGGAAAAACGTGGGTGTTGAACGCTTTGTTGATTTGGCAATATCTGAACGCCAAATTTTCCGAAAACACAGAACAGAAATACACGAAAAACTTTCTGATCGTCGCGCCGGGTCTGATCGTGTACGACCGCCTGCTTGACGCGTTCAAGGGCAAAACCCGCCCCGACGGCACGCGCGATTTTTATTCCGCCGACATCGTGCGCAACGCCGATTTGTTCCTGCCCGAACGGTATCGGGAAACGGTGTTTTCTTTTTTGCAAAACGCGGCGACGGAAAAACGCGACATCGGGCGCAAAGTCACCGGTGACGGCATTATCGCGATTACCAACTGGCATTTGTTGGCAGGCGAAGAGGACGACGTTGCCGACATCGAAAGCGATTCTTTGGAAAACACGGCGGGCATTGTCAAAGACTTGCTGCCCATCGCCCCCGGCGTGACGGCAGGGCATGATTTAAACGCGCTGGACAGGAAATTCTTTAACGGCGGAGAATTGGAATACTTGATTTCCCTGCCCGATATTTGCGTGTTCAACGACGAAGCCCACCATATCCACGAAAACAAAATCGACGGCGTCGTGTCCGATGTCGAATGGCAGGAGGCGATGAACAAAATTTCGGCAGGCAAAGGGCGGAATTTTACGCAAATCGACTTTTCCGCCACGCCGTACGATGTGACGGGCAGCGGGCAAAGGCGCACAAAGCACTATTTCCCGCACATCATTGTCGATTTCAACCTGAAAACCGCGGTGAAAAAAGGCTTGGTCAAGGCGATCGCTTTGGACAAGCGCAAGGAGATCGCCAGTTTGGCGGACAGCGAAATCGAATTCAAAGCCGTGCGCGACGGGCGCAAAGTCGTCGCTTTGTCCGAGGGGCAACGTTTAATGCTGCGCGCGGGATTGTCAAAGCTGCGGATATTGGAAGAGCAATTCACGTCCCTTTCACCCGACAAGCATCCGAAAATGCTGGTCATCTGCGAAGACACGGCGGTGACGCCGTTTGTCGCGGACTTTTTAAAAACAGAAGGGTTGGACGATGACGACGTGATGACCATTGATTCCAACAAAAAGGGGCAAGTGTCCGCCGTCGAATGGGGAAACATCAAACAAAAGCTGTTTGATTTGGACAATCACGCAAAACCAAAAGTCATCGTTTCCGTTTTAATGCTGCGCGAGGGTTTCGACGTGTCGAACGTGTGCGTCATTGTGCCTTTGCGTTCCAGCGAAGCCCCCATTTTGCTGGAACAGGTTTTGGGGCGCGGCTTGCGCTTGATGTGGCGGGAACACGACTATGACGAAATAAAACGCGAAAACTTGGTCAATCTGTACGAAAAACGCGTCGCGCCCGCCAACTATCTGGATATCTTAAGCGTTGTCGAACACCCCGCTTTCGAGCGTTTTTACGAAGATTTGGACAAGGAAATCGTTATCGACGACACGCGGGAGCGCGACAGCCGCGAAAGCGTTCTGAGCGACATGATAACGGTCGGATTAAAGAAAAATTACCAAGATTACGACTTGTTCTTTCCGCTGATTCTGCGCGACCGCGAGGAAATCCTTTCCGATGTGGAAATCCGCATTTCCGACCTGCGCCCTTTGCAGGGGTGGAAGTTGGAACAACTGCAAAACATGATGAGTCGGGCGGACGCGGAAACCTTTTATTCCAAAGATATGGTCGTGCAGACGAATTACGGCGAATACAAGGTTAAAGCCGATTTGTTCACCGCACAGACGTACAATGAATACTTGCAAAAGCTTTTGACGGTCGTCAGCGGAAACATCAACCGCGTCAGCGGCGACGGACGCGGCAAACCGCTGCCGCTAATGAGCGTGAACCAAGCCGGTTTAATGCGGACAATCGACAAATACATTCGCACACGCCTGTTCAATCAAAACTTCGATCCGATGGCGGGCAACAACTGGCGCGTGCTGATGATTTCAAAAGTCGGCATTGTCGAACACGTTATGCGCGAATTCAGCAACGCCGTGTATCAAATGCAAAACAATATCGACGTGACCGAAGCCGAAGTCGTCAAACAATGGTTTTCACAGGTAAGCACGCTGAAAATGCGTGAAAATTTCGCGCTTGATTTGGTCAAAACGATTTACGAAAGAACGTCTTATCCATCCAACAAAGGCGGATTCGAGCGCGATTTTTTAACGGCTTGCGATTGCGACGCGGGCGTGGAACGCTTTATCAAAATCAATGAAAATCTGCACACGTTCGCGCATTTGCGATATTTGCGCACGGACGGCATGCTTTCCTCCTACTATCCCGATTTCGTGGTCAAATGCGAGGACAAAATTTTCATCGTCGAAACAAAATCCGACAAAGACGCGGCAAACGATGCAAACGTGCGCCAAAAACAGCGCGGGGCTTTGGATTGGATCGCGCAAATCAACACTTTGCCCGCCAAAGACAGAATGAACGCCGAATGGAAATACGCTTTGCTGGATGAAACGACCTTTTACGGCTGGAAAAACAAAGGGGCAAATATCGCCGAAATTCTGTCCTATGCCGCGTTAAAAAAATCAGCCGTCACAGGCGTGTTGATTTAAAACAATCCAGTTGCAAACGGATTCGCGATTGCAGATAATGAAAAAGCCCCGAAATCGGGGCTTGGTTGGTGCGGATAGCGGGACTTGAACCCGCACGAGGACAAAGCCTCAACAGATTTTAAGTTGATTTCCGCCCGATTGTCGTATGATTGACGACGTTTGTTTGTCGTTCATTTTTCTTTTGTTTTTCAATATGTTGCAGAATTTCGAGTTTCATTCCTGCTAATCTGGTTTTAACAAGATTTATTTGCGCGGCGCCCCACGGGTGTCCCCGCAAAGGAGGTTGGCATGAAACATCTTTTTACCGAAAAATACATTCGCACTTTGACAAATGACAAGAAAGACCGGCTGGAAATTTATGATTCTTTTTGTCCGTATCTGGGATGTCGAATCGGCGGAAACGGTCAAAAGACATACTTTGTTCGCAAAAAATATTTGGGACGGAATATCCGAGTTACCATCGGCAAAGCGGACGAAGTCGGTTTGGAGTTTGCGCGAAAAAAAGCTTTTTCGCTGTTGGAGAAAATTCAAAACGGCATCAATCCGAACGAGGAAAAATACGAATTGTCCAAAGAGATTTCTTTGGGAATATTCTATGAAGAATATATGGAACGCCACGTTATCGCCAAAACGTCAAAGCGGAACGTTGACAATTCGGCGGGGATTTACCGTCGGCATCTGACGCAATGGAAAAACAAGCGGTTGTCGGAATTGAATATGCGAATGATTGAACTGCATTTCAACTCTGTCAAGAAAACGCACGGCATTTTCGCCGCGAATCAAATGCTGACAATGTTGCGCCACATGTACAACAAAGCGATACAATGGGGATGGGACGGACGCAATCCGACAACCGGAATTAAGAAGTTTCATGTTGAACCTCGGGATCGTTTTCTTGCTCCGGATGAAATTCAAAGGTTGTTTGCGGCGTTGAATGAAGAACCGAATCCGGTTTACAAAACATTTTTCTATACATTGCTTTTTACGGGGCAGCGTCGCGGAAATGTGCTGTCAATGCGCTGGGACGATGTCGATTTCAAGACGGGAGTTTGGTATATCGCCCGAACAAAAAACGGAACGTCTTTGCGCGTGCCATTGGTTGAACAGCTGACTTTGATGTTGAAGGAATTGAAGCTGCAATCCGGGGAAACATCGTGGGTGTTTCCTCGTCCGTTTAATCCGGCGGAGCATCTGACCGAACCCCGCGATGTTTGGGAACGGATTAAAAAGCGCGCTCAAATTACGAATTTACGGATGCATGATCTGCGCCGAACGGTTGCCAGTTATGAATGTATGAACGGAGAAAATTTGTCGGTTGTTTCTAAAACTTTGAACCACAAAACGCTTGCCGCAACGCAAGTTTACGCGCGTGTTGACACGTCGTCAGTTAGTCGCGCATTGCAAAAGACGGTCGATGTTTTTGAACAAATCGCCAAGCAGAAAAAAGCCTTTTAAAGATGACGCTTTGTGGCACAAAAGGCTGTCCGGCAAAAGGATAGGCTGTCTTGAAAATCAAAGAATTGCCCGTCCCCCAAGTGATTGAAAAATCTGACATCAATCTTTGGGCAGGATAGCCTTTTCGTCATACGAAAAAACAAATTCCTCTTCTCTGCGAGGCATTTTCACGGTATCTTTCAAATTAAGGAATCAGAGGTGTTTCATGGTTGAAAGCGACAGTACGGAATACAAAGAAAAGCTGACCGCCGGTTTGGAAAAAGAGGTTGTCGCGTTTTTAAACGCGCGCGGCGGAACGATTTTTATCGGTGTTGACAGAAACGGAAACGCCGTCGGAGTGGAAAAGTGCGATGCCGTTCAGCTGGAAATCAAAGACCGCTTGATCGCGGGAATTCGTCCGTCCATTATGGGCTTGTTCGATATCAGCTACGAAGACAAAGACGGCAAGCAAATCGTGCGGATTACCGTTGCGGCAGGCAAAGAACCGCCCTATTACATTCGCGCGAACGGCATGAGCGAACGCGGCTGTTTTGTCCGCATCGGCAGTTCCGCCCACCCGATGACGCAAGATCAAATCGACGCGCTGTATTATCGGCGGACGCATACGTCTTTACGCAACATTCCGTCGCCGAATCAGCGCTTGGACTTTACGCAGCTGCACATTTACTATGCGGGCAAAAAGCTGGTTCTGAACGATTATTTCGCCGACAATCTGCAACTGAAAATGGACGACGGGCGGTATAATATGATTGCTTATCTGTGCGCGGACGAAAACGGTATGCCGATGCTGTTCGCCAAATACGCGGGAACGGACAGGGATGTTTTGACGGAAAACAAGAATTTCGGTTATTGCTCTTTGATTAAAGCAACCGAGCAGATTTTGGACAAGTTCGCGGTCGAAAACCGCATTTACGCGCGAGTGACGGCAACCAAGCGCGAAGAACGTCCGATGGTTGATCCGTAGGCGTTGCGCGAAGCGGTGATTAACGCCATTCTGCACAACGATTATTCATACAGCAACCCGCCAAAGTTCGAGATGTTTTCAGACAGGATAGAGATTACTTCGACGGGCGGTTTGCCGTGGGGCATGACAAAAGAAGACTTTTTCAACGGCAAGTCATGTCCGCGCAATCCAGAATTAATGCGGATTTTTCAAGATATGGAACTGGTCGAACGTTTGGGATCGGGCGTGCGACGCATTTTGAACGCCTATACGCCGGACATGTTCGAGATTTCGGATACGTTTTTCCGCGTAACGTTCCGTTATAACAAACCGTTCGACGAGGCGACGCCGGAAGAAGCCGCCCCAAAAACTGGGGTAAAAACCAGGGGAAAAACTAGGGAGAAAATTCTGTCGCTGATACGGCAAAACCCGACGATTTCAGCGGCGGAAATGGCTGAAAAACTGGGATTGACGGTCAAAGGCGTGGAATGGCAGCTGGCAAAATTGAAATCCGACGGCGCAATCACTCGCATCGGCGCGGCAAACGGCGGCAAGTGGGTGGTGAAACAATAAAATATAATATCATATATATTTATTTGTTAATTTTTTCAAGATCTGTATTTGTATTGCTTCTACTAATGCCTGTATAATCTGTTGATGTGGCGTAGCATACATCGTATTTGTATTGAGATGCGGAAAACAATTTTCTTCCGAATTCTTCCGGAGAGTAATTTTCTGGCAACTGTTCTATGGGGATATTCAAGTTAATGAACGTTTCAAAATAAATATTGTTTCCCATTGTGATTTCCTTTCTTGTGTACTTAGCGCGTCACCATTGCCACATTCATGGGCATACTTATTATCATAGCACTACCATGATGATTTTCAACAATCTTAACAGCATTGGAATTTGAAAAAGTATGCATATATGTGTGATGAATCGTTAAAACACAATCTTGCAAGTCTTTACATCCTCCGATTTTTTTCTTTTCAAGAGTTTCTAAGGGTATAACTTTTATCCCTAGCCTTTTACAATCCTCTATGTGTATATGTTTTGCGTGTGTAAAAGTCTCTTTGTGATTTCCAAGAGTATTAACAATTATTTCTGCATCTTTTTGAGGCTCATCATTTTCTGAAAGCATATTGGAGCGCAACCATTCTGTAACCATTTTTTCAGACCAAGTTATAGCCTTTTGGCAATCTCCTAAAAAAGTAGGGTGATACTTCGAAATTATCGTTTGCCACAAAGGAGCTGAAGCAGGATTTATCCTAAGGTCATTTATTGCATTTTGAAATTCTTCTATAACTCCCGCACAGGAAATACCCCCAAATTGAGGATCAATAGGACCAATGTTGGACTGCTTTCCCATGACTATTTCCTTGCAGGAAAGAGCAATCATAGTACCAGCCGACATTGCGATTTGAGGAATAAAGGCTCGTATATTGTTGGCGAACAAAGATCTTAAATAATTTACAATGGACTCCGTAGCTGCTATATTTCCGCCGGGAGTATGCAAAATAATATCCAATCCCTTTGATTTTTCAAGACCATAAACAGCTTGCATCAATGCATTTTTGTCATTATCATCGATAGTTACATTTCCGTTTGGTTTTTGTAGAAATCCTGAATAATACGCAATTACATTTCGTCCTGTATATTTATGCATTATTGCTAAATATTTTTTTCGAATTGTGTCCAATGGATTTTCAACTCGCATTCCTTGAAGCTCGTTCAGAACTTGTCCCCAATTTGGCATTTTTCTATCATCCCTAGTTTCGATAAGATGTTCTTTAATATCATGATAAGGGGATTTTTCAAAATATTTTTTGTTTTGTTCCAACCTAGTAAAAGGCGCCAATAGGCATTGTAAACATACTATGCAATTGATAAACTTGATTTTATTTTTCTCTAATCTCAAACTGATTCAAAAAAGCGATAAGGGATTTTTGCTGTTCTTCGGACAGCAGGCGGATTTTTTGAATTAAAATTTCTTCGGTGGAAATGTGTTCCTGTTGTTTTTCTTTCAGCAGGGAATCAAGGTCGATATCCAAATCGATCAGGATTTTATAAAGCGTGTAGGCGCGGGGATTGATATGCCCGTTTTCGATTTGATTTACGGTCGTGTAATCGACAGATAATTTATCACTGGCGATTCCTTTGCGGTTCCGCATTTTCCGCACAAGCAGCCCCAGTTTGTTTTTAAATTCCTGTTCCGTCAACATTAAGAATCCCCAATTCCTGATATGGGGAATCTACAATGATTTTTACCTTGAAAATATGGAGTATAAGCAATATAAAATCATAGATGAATAGCAACATATTTTTGTAAAGAAATGTCTATGCCGGAAAACAAACAGGTCATCAGTGCGCAGAGGGTCGCGGAATACGGCGAGGTTTTGACCGCCGAACGCGAAGTCGAGGCGATGCTGGATCTGGTATCGGCGGAGGCGGCGCGGATCGACAGCCGTTTTTTGGAACCCGCGTGCGGGAACGGCAATTTTTTAACCGCGATTTTGCGGCGCAAGCTGGAAACGGTCGCGCGGCAGTACAAATCAAAAGTTGCGGATTACGAAATTCAATCACTTTTCGCGTTGGCTTGCGTGTACGGCATCGACATATTGCCGGACAACGCGCAGGCGTCGCGCGACCGCTTGGCGCGGCAGATGACGGACGCGTTTCGGGTTTTGTACGGCAAAGAACCGAGCGAATCCTATCAAAAATCGGCGCGGTACATTTTAAGCAAAAACATCGTTTGCGGCGATTCGCTGAACGGCGTTGAAAAAATCACGTTTGTTCAATGGTCGCTGATCGGCGACAAATTTAAGCGCGAGGAATACAAGTTCGGGCATTTGACGGCGTCGTGCGCCGATTTGCCGCTGTTCGGATTCGCGGACGGCAATCCGGACAAGCCCGTGTATCAGGCAAAACCGATTCGCGAACTGCCGCTTGTTTCCGTTTTGAATGTCGGAGATTGCGATGACTGAAAACCACGCGCCCGATATTTTGTCCTGCATCGCAAACCTGTCGAGCGACGAGGTTTTTACCCCGCCGAAAGTCGCGAACGCCATGCTGGATTTGCTGCCGCAAGAATTGTTCGCAAATCCGAAAACGACATTCCTTGACCCGTGTTGCAAAAGCGGCGTGTTTTTGCGCGAAATCGCCAAGCGGCTGTTGGTCGGGCTGGCGGATAAAATCCCCGATTTGCAACGGCGCATCGACCATATTTTTCACAATCAGCTGTTCGGATTGGCTTTGACCGATCTGACCGGACTGACGAGCCGCCGCTCCGTTTATTGTTCCAAGGACGCGAGCGGCAAATACAGCGTGTCTTCTTTCAAAAATCCGCAAGGACACATTCGCTACAAACGATGCGAGCACGAATTTCAAAACGGCAAATGCCGTCAATGCGGCGCGTCGAAAAGCGAATACGACCGCGGCGAAGATCTGGAAACGCACGCCTATTCTTTCATACATTCGGACAAGGTTTTCAACGATATGCAGTTTGATGTCATTATCGGCAATCCGCCGTATCAGTTGAGTGACGGCGGGAATGCTGCAAGCGCGCGTCCCATTTATCATTTGTTCGTACAACAGGCAAAGCGTTTAAATCCGAGATACCTAACGATGATTATTCCGTCGCGCTGGTTTTCAGGCGGCAAAGGACTCGACGATTTCAGAGATGAAATGTTGCACGATGAAAGTTTACGTATTCTTTGTGATGTTCCTACGCCATCAGATTGCTTTCCCGGGATACGATTGGAAGGCGGTGTCTGCTATTTTCTGTGGGATAGAGATAACAAAGGATTGTGCGAAGTTTCAACCTACAAAGACGGTTCAAAAATTTCATCTTTAACGCGTCCACTGTTGGAAAAAGGTTGCTCTACATTTGTTCGCTATAACGAAAGCATTTCTATTTTAAGAAAAATTCGTTCGTTTGGTGAAATGACAATGGACACTGTTATTTCATCACGAAAACCATTCGGTTTGCCAAACAATTTTTCAAATTTTCAAATCCAAAAACAGGATAATTCAATAAAGCTTATTGGATACAAAAAAGAGGGATATGTTGAAAAAAATCAGATTTTGCAACATACAGAATGGATCGGAAAATACAAAGTTTTGATCTCAGAAGCATATGGCGAAGTTAATTCTCAAACAGCCCTATTCGTAATAGGAAAACCTTTTGTTGTTGAGCCAAATGTGTGTTGTCTTGAAACATATCTTGTTGCGGGGATTTTTAATAATAAGGAATATGCAGAGAATCAAGTTTCGTACATGAAAACAAAATTTTTCAGATTTCTTGTTATGTTGCAAAAGCCAACTCAACACGCCACGAAATCCGTTTATTCCTTTGTCCCCGTTCAGGATTTTTCAAAGCCTTGGACGGATGCTGAACTGTATGAAAAATACGGGCTGAACGACGAGGAAATCGCCTTTATCGAATCCATGATTCGACCGATGGAGTAAGGGCGATGACCGACCTGCTTTTCTTTCCCGCGCGTCCGAAAATCTACGCTTACACCCTGCCAGAATACGCGGGCAAAAACTGGCTGAAAATCGGATACACGACCCGCGACGTGCGCGAACGCGTCAACGAACAGCACGGCGTTTTGAAACCGATCGAGCAGTCCGCCGAAATCGTGTTTGAAACCGACGCCGTGCGCGACGACGGCACTTTGTTCCTCGACCACGATTTTCACCGCTATATCGAACAAAACAGCGTCAAACATCTGCGCGGCGAATGGTACGAAATCACTTTGCCCGAACTGAAAGCGGCGATGACCGCCTTTAAAAGCCGCCGCGCCGCCTTTGACCGCGCCCGCGCGGAAAATTTTCCCATGCGTCCCGAACAAAAACGCGCCGTCAATGATACAGCCGACTATTTCACCCGCTACGCCTATGCCGAAACAGGCAAGCCGCCGCATTTTTTATGGAACGCGAAAATGCGGTTCGGCAAGACGTTCGCCGCCTATCAGCTGGCGAAAAAAAATGGGGTGGTCGAAAATCCTTGTCCTGACGTTCAAGCCCGCCGTCAAAAGCGCGTGGGAATCCGATTTGAAAAACCACGTCGATTTCGCGGGCTGGCAATTCGTTTCTTTGGGCGGATTGCCGTATGACGCGATTGACCATTCAAAGCCGTTCGTCTGGTTCGCTTCGTTTCAGGATATGCTGGGCAAAAACGATTTGGGCGGAATCAAGCTGCACAACGAAGCCGTGCACGCGATCAACTGGGACTGCATCATCTTGGACGAATATCATTTCGGCGCGTGGCGCGACAACGCCAAAGACTTGTACGACGCCGAAGACAAAGAGGACGCGCAGCCCGACTATTACGACGAAGAATTGATGCCGCTGACGACGAACGCTTATCTGTACCTGTCGGGAACGCCGTTTCGCGCCCTGAACAACGGCGAGTTTTTGGAAGATCAGATTTTCAACTGGACGTATTCGGACGAACAGCGCGCCAAAGAACAATGGACGGGCAAAGACAATCCGTACCTTGAACTGCCTAAAATGGTGCTGATGACGTATCAGATGCCGCGCGAAATCCGCAACGTCGCTTTGGCGGGCGAGTTCGACGAATTCGATTTGAACGAGTTTTTCAAGGCGGAAAAGCGGGACGGCGATTTCGTCTTTAAACACGCCGACGCCGTCAAATGCTGGCTTGACCTGATCCGCGGACAATATCTGCCGACGAACATCGACAGTCTGAAAACCGGCAAGCGTCCGCCGATGCCGTTTTCGGACGCGCGGCTAAGCGCTTGTCTGAACCACACGCTGTGGTTTTTGCCGAACGTCGCGGCGTGCAAAGCGATGAAAGCTTTGCTGGACGCTCACTCGTTTTACAGGGATTTCAAAGTCGTTTGCTGCGCCGGCGGCGAAGCGGGCATGGGCGCGGACGCTTTAAGGCCCGTCGAAGAAGCGATTACGGAAAATCCGCTGAACACGCGCACGATTACTTTGTCCTGCGGCAAATTGATGACGGGCGTGTCGGTCAAGGCGTGGGCGGGGATATTCATGCTGCGCAACACGTCCAGTCCGGAAACGTATTTTCAGGCGGCTTTCCGCGTTCAAACGCCGTGGAAGCTGGTCAATCCGACGGGGCTTTATCCGAACGAAACGCAAATCGTCAAGCCCGTCTGCTACGTCTTCGATTTCGCGCCCGACCGCGCTTTGAAACAGATTTCCGAATACAGCGGGCGGCTGGATTTGAATTCCGACGAAAAACCAGAAAAGAAAGTCGAAGAGTTTATCAAATTCCTGCCCGTTCTGTGCTACGACGGCGAAACGATGAACCTGCTGGACGCGGGGCAGCTGCTGGATATGGTCGTGTCGGGGACGGCTTCGACCATGCTGGCGCGGCGGTGGGAAAGCGCACTGTTGGTCAACGTTGACAACGAAACTTTAAAGGCTTTGATGAACAATCCGCGCGCGATGGAAGCTTTGTTGCGCATCGAGGGATTCCGCAGTTTAAACAAGGAATTGGCGACGATTGTCAACCGATCCGAAGCGTTGAAAAAAGCGAAAAAGGAAGCGACAGGGAACGAAAGCGCGGCGGAAAAACGCGAATTGACGAAAGAAGAAAAGGAAATCAAGTCGAAACGCAAAGAAATTCAGCAAAAACTGCTGAAATTCGCGACCAGAATCCCCGTGTTCATGTATTTGACGGACGCGCGGGAACAAACGCTGAAAGACGTGATCACGCAACTGGAACCCGCTCTGTTCCGCAAAGTCACGGGTTTGACGATACCGGATTTTGAATTGCTGGTCAGTATCGGCATTTTCAACGCGCAAGTCATGAATTCGGCGATTTTGGCGTTTAAGCGATACGAAGAAGCGTCCTTAACTTATACGGGATTAGACAAACACGAAAACGAACGCGTCGGCGGTTGGGACACCACCTTTACCGTCGAGGAAATGCGGCGAGTGTAGATTTTTTCTTGAGGAAAAAATTTAAAAAAGGCATACTTTTCCCGAATGAAAGTAACAAAAAAGCCCCGAAATCGGGGCTTGGTTGGTGCGGATAGCGGGACTTGAACCCGCACGAGGACAAAGCCTCAACAGATTTTAAGTCTGTTGTGTCTACCATTCCACCATATCCGCGAAAGGGTATTTCTTTTCTTAGCACAAGGGCCGGCAAAATGAAAAGACTGTTTTTGATTTCCGCTTTAATTTTTTTGAACGCTTGCGCCGGTGCGGATTTCGCGGCGGACACGGGATGTCCCGCGGTGTCGGGGCGGCGGTTTTCCGTCCTGTTTGACTACGGCCGTTCCGACCTGAGCGACGACGCCGTCCGCCGGTTGGAGGAAGCCGCCGCCGAAGCCCGCGAAAACGGCGATTACGTTTGTTTGCTGGGGCGGTTGGAATACCGCGGCGTTCCCGCCGATCAGGGATTGGACGCTTTGGATCGCGCGAAAAGCGTCGGCGAAATCTTTTTGCAAGAGGGCGTCCCGCTGAACCGCATCTATATCGGCATGACGGCGCAGGACGATTTGACGGGATTTTCCGCACCCCAAACGGCGGCGGACGAACGGCACGTTTTGGAAATCGTCGTCGGACAATAAAAGCGAACGGGCGGCGTCCGTTTTATTTCCAATTCGTCGGACAGGATATTTCGACCAGCTTTTCGATCATATGATGCAACAAATCCGTTTGCGGCGTTTCGGCGGCCTTGTAATACACTTCCTTGCCTTTGCGAGCGGCGGTGATCAATCCCGCGGATTTCAGCTGTTTCAAATGGTGGGAAACGGCCGGACTGGACATTTCCATCATCGCAGAAATGTTGATGACGCATTCCTCGCAATGGCACAGCAGCCAGAAAATGCGGGCGCGATTGCTGTCGTCCAGCTGTTTGAAAATATCCGAAACAACCTGAAAATCACGCGTTTCCGGCATATGGTCAAAGTCATGTTCAACAATTTGTCCGTGATTGTGCGGCAACTGCATATCGTCCCCCGTGTTTGAAAAACATCATACTTCGTTAACGCGCGCGGGGGAAACATTTTTTTGTTGACGACCATAACCGTTCGTTCTATCTTAACAATTAAATGATTGTTTAATTGTTAAAACGAGGAAGCGATGAACAAGGAACAACGGATCACTTTGGCGCGCATTGCGGCGGCGGCTTTGATGCTGGCCGGATTGCATTTCGCGCCGTTGACGGCGGGGGTGCAGGCGGCGGCCTACATCGTCGCGTACCTGATCGTCGGTTACGACGTGCTGGCCGACGCGTTTGAGGGCGTCAAGGACGGTGAGCTGTTTGACGAGGATTTTTTAATGGCGGTCGCGACGATCGGAGCGATCGCGTTGGCCGTTTTAAAAACCGGCGATTATACCGAAGCCGTCGCCGTCATGCTGTTTTTCCAAACGGGTGAGCTGTTTGAAAGCTACGCCGTGGGCAAAAGCCGCCGGAACATCGCCGCGTTGATGGACGTGCGGCCGGATTACGCCAACGTCGAACGGAACGGAAAAATCGTTCGCGTCAATCCGGAAACCGTGAAAACCGGCGACGCGATCATCGTCAATCCGGGAGAGAAGATCCCGTTGGATGGCATAGTGGTCATGGGGGATTCGACACTGAACACAGCCGCGCTGACAGGGGAAAGTCTGCCGCGTTCCGTCGGCATCGGCGACGAGGTGTTCAGCGGATGCGTCAATCTGGACGGTGTTTTGCGCGTCAAAACAACCAAAGTGTTCGGAGAATCGACAGCGTCGAAAATCCTTGATTTGCTGGAACACGCGTCGTCATTGAAATCGAAATCGGAAAACTTCATATCGAAATTCGCGCGCGTCTATACGCCGGCCGTTTGTTTCGCCGCGCTGGCCGTGGCGGTGGCGCCGCCCTTGACGCGCCAATTCGCCATGGGAATACCGGCCGATTGGGAAAGCTGGATCTACCGCGCGCTGATCTTTTTGGTGATCAGCTGTCCGTGCGCTTTGGTCATCAGCATTCCGCTGAGCTTTTTCGCCGGATTGGGCGGCGCGGGCAAAGCCGGCGTTTTGATCAAAGGGGCGAACTATATCGAAACGCTGTCGAAAACAAAAACGGTTGTGTTTGACAAAACGGGAACGTTGACCTGCGGCGTGTTCGAGGTTTGCGCCGTTCATCATAACGTCATTGACGAACGGAAATTGATCGAATTGACGGCTTTGGCTGAAAGCGCGTCGTCCCACCCGATCGCGAAAAGCCTGTTGCGCGCTTGCGGGACGGAAGTTGACGCCGCGCGCGTGTCGAATATCCGCGAAATCGGCGGCAGCGGCGTGATCGCCACCGTTGACGGAAAAGAGGTCGCGGCCGGAAACGGCAAGCTGATGCGCGAATTGGGGGTGGATTTCATTCCGTGCCACAAAACGGGAACGATCGTCCATGTCGCCGTCGGCGGCGAATACGCCGGTCATATCGTCATTGCCGATATTGTCAAGCCGCAATCGAAACAGGCGATACGGGCGTTGAAAGCGTGCGGCGTGAAAAAAACGGTCATGCTGACGGGGGACAGCAAAGCCGTCGCACGCGATGTTGCCGACGCTTTGGGCATTGACGCGGAATATGGCGAATTACTGCCCGCGGACAAGGTCGCGAAGGTCGAAACGCTGCTGTCCGGTCAGAAATCCGGCGAAAAGCTGGCGTTCGTCGGCGACGGAATCAACGACGCGCCCGTTTTGGCGCGGGCGGATGTCGGCATTGCCATGGGGGCGATCGGATCGGACGCCGCAATCGAAGCCGCCGATGTCGTGTTGATGGACGATGATCCGATGAAATTGGCGACAGCGATCCGGTTGTCGCGGAAATGCCTGCGTATCGTTTACGAAAATATCGTTTTCGCCATCGGGGTCAAAGCCCTGTGCCTTGCGTTGGGGGCGGCCGGTCTGGTCGGCATGGGCGCGGCGGTTTTCGCCGATGTCGGCGTTCTGGTTCTGGCCGTGTTGAACGCGATGCGGGCGTTGGCGATCAAAAGCGTTTAAAAAGAACGGAAAAACAAAAAAAAAGAGGAAGCAAAACTTCCTCTTTTTTATTGGGTGCGGGAGTGGGATTTGAACCTCACGACCTTCAGGTTATGAGCCTGACGAGCTACCGGACTGCTCCATCCCGCGATCAGATAACGGATGTTATATAGCACCGCGAAAGGATGTTGGCAACACTTTTTTGATATTTTTTCGTCCTGTCCGTCCTTTTCCGCCTTTGTCCGATCCTGTTTCATCGGACGACGGCACGTCCTGACCGGACTTCGCCGCCGCTCCGAACCGGTCAAAGGATTTTCCGCAAATACGAAAAAAGAGGGGACGCGCCCCTCTTTTTCATTTCCGTTTGCACGGTTTATTTTTCGTCCGCGGCGTCGATTTCATCGCCGATCATCTGCTGGGACAGCAATCCGGCCTTGGCGCGGATCTGCTGTTCGATTTCGTCGGCGACGGCGGGATTGGCGCGCAGGAAAGCGCGCGCGTTTTCACGTCCCTGCCACCGTTCGCCCTTGTACGACATCCACGCGCCGGATTTTTCGATCAATCCCGCTTTGATGCCCAAGTCGATCAGCTCGCCCGTTTTGGAAATGCCTTCGCCGTAAATGATGTCGAATTCAACCGTTCTGAACGGAGGGGCGACTTTGTTTTTCACGATTTTGACCGTCGTGTTGTTGCCGATGGTTTCGTCCTTGTCCTTGATCTGCGCGCCGCGGCGGATTTCGATACGCACCGACGCGTAGAATTTCAGCGCGTTGCCGCCCGTCGTCGTTTCGGGATTGCCGAACATCACGCCGATTTTCATACGCAGCTGGTTGATAAAGATGATCAGCGTGTTCGACCGCGCCACCGACGCAGTCAGCTTGCGCAAAGCCTGCGACATCAGGCGCGCCTGCAAACCGACGTGGGAATCGCCCATTTCGCCTTCCAATTCGGCTTTCGGCACCAACGCCGCGACAGAATCGACGACCAGCACGTCAATCGCGCCCGAACGCACCAGCGTGTCGGCGATTTCCAACGCCTGTTCCCCCGTGTCCGGCTGGGAAATCAGCAGGTTGTCGATGTCAACGCCCAGCTTTTTGGCGTAAATCGGATCCAGCGCGTGTTCCGCGTCGATATAGGCGCATTTGCCGCCGGCCTTTTGCGCCTGCGCGACGACGTGCTGCGCCAGCGTCGTTTTACCCGAACTTTCGGGACCGTAAACCTCGACAATGCGGCCGCGGGGCAACCCGCCGATCCCCAAAGCGATGTCCAGCCCCAGCGATCCCGTCGAAATCGCCGGAATCTCGACGGCGTTTTCACTTTGCCCCAGACGCATGATCGACCCTTTGCCGAAAGCGCGTTCGATTTGGCTGAGAGCGGCAGCCAATGCCTTTTCCTTATCCATCGTATCCTTGTCCACTAAATGTAAAACGGTTTGTTCCATAACACGGTGTCTCTTTATCCCATAAAATCACGTCAAGAGCAACACCGTAAAATGTACCACGTTTGTTCTTAATTTCAAGGAGAAAAGAACAAACGGGAAACATTTTTTCAAAAAAGGAATCAGCGCGACAGTTTGCGCCGCGCCATAATCGCGTTGAACGCCGCGGATTTATCCGCCTTTTTCGGCTGTTCCGCCGTTTTCGCGGGCGCGGGCAGAGGTTTGCCGTAAACGTACAGCCCCTCGTACGACCTGTCAACGTTCAGCCCGTCCTGCGCGCGTCCGTCGTTGACGGATTTGGCGAACGCGACCGTGCTTTCGGCCACCTGCAGACGGGCGGGTTCCTCCATTACGTCGGGATTGGTTGACCAATAGCATTTGCCTGCGGAATCATGACAGACCGTATTGACGATTTCCGACGAATTCATTTCGCGTTTGAAAAAGTCCGTCCGTTTGGAATCGCGGTAGTCGCGCATGGAATTGCCCAAACAGTCGTTGGTGATGACGGATTTTTCATAAATGTCCATGATGGCTTTATTTTTGAACCACCCGTCGAACGCGCCGCGCATCATTGCGGACGTGGCGATCTTTTCATCGCCTTTGACTTCCGCCATCATGCCGTTGACGATTTTAGGGACTTTCTTTTCCAACGCCTTTAACGGCGCGTCGTTGCCGCCGTTTTTCATGATTTCATAGCAAACGGACGCCCCGACCACTTCGGCGTCGGCTTCGATTGCGCGATTGACCTTGACGGCGTCACGGATGACGAATTCATGGAAATTGTCGGGCATTCCCTTCATGCTCTGCTGGACGTGGCGGCATTCGTGCGCCAGCGTTTCGACCAAAACGTCGTCGTCGTAGCAGGTGCTGAGGAAAACCGTTTTCATTTCTTCGCACACGAACCCCTGCGTGCCGGACATCGCCTGCATCTGCAGTTTGTAACCGGATTTGGCCGCATCCTCCAACACGGCGCGCCCCGTCGGGGAATGATCCGCGATCATGTTGATCAGGTGGGCGAAACGGTTGCGCCCCTCATCGGTATAGGCCTGAATCTGAAAAGGAATTTTCGGTTCTTGCGCAATGTAATCGGTCATGGTTCCGCCTTTCGTTTTTCGCCAGTATGCCACGCCCGCCGCCGGACGTCAAGAAATTTGTCTAACGCTTTTGTCCAAAAGCGATAATCAGCGGATTTTTCAATCCCTCTTTGCGGTATGTCAGCACCGCCCCGCTTTCGGCGTCATACACTTCGCCGCCCGCCGCGCGCAGAACCGCGTGCGCCGCCGCCGTGTCCCATTCCTTTGTGCGGTGCGAACAGGGATAGACATCGGCCGTTCCCGCCGCGATCAGGCAGAATTTCAGCGAACTGCCGCACGGTTTTCTGTCCGCGATTTTCAATCCCGCCAACATTTGCGCGACCTTTGCTTCGTCGCAATGCGTGCGGCTGTTCAAAACGGAATAACCCGCGGCCGGAACGGCGCGCGTTTTCAACGGCGTGACCGCGCCGTCCTTTTCCATAACGGCCGATGTCGGCGAAGTCGTATAAAACAGCGTGCCGGAAACAGGGGCGAACACCGCGCCGAACACGGGCGAATCGCCTTTGATCAAAGCGATGTTGACCGTAAATTCGCCGTTCTTTTTCACAAAATCGGCCGTGCCGTCCACGGGATCGACCAGCCAGAAACATTCGCGCGTCAAATCGCCGGTTTCACCGGCCGCGACGTGTTCTTCGCCGACGACGGGAATGTCGGGAGTCAGCGCCCGCAGTCCCTCGAAAATGATTTTTTCGGCACCCATGTCGGCTTCGGTCACGGGCGAAGCGTCGTCCTTTTCATAAACGGCGAAATCCTGCGCGTAAACGTCCATGACCGCCCGTCCCGCCCGTTTGATCAAACCGGCGACGGCGTTGACATCGAAAGAGTAGGTGTTCATTTTCCCTCCATAATCCGTTTGACCTTTTCCCCCAGCTCTTTGAGCGTGAACGGTTTGGCCAGAAAATAAAAATCGGGCAAAGCCTTGATTTCGCCGCGGGCGGCTTCCTCCGAAAAGCCGGAGATCAGCAGGATTTTACTGCAAATCCCCTTTTGGCGCAAGACGGACGCCAGCGTCACGCCGTCCATCCCCGGCATCACCATGTCCGTGATCATCAAATCGAACGTCAGGCCGTTTTCGATTTTTTCCAACGCCTCTTCGGCGCAAGCGGTTTCGACGATCGTATATCCTTTGGCGGTCAAAGCCTTGCGCGTCACGGCGCGGACGCCGTCCTCGTCTTCAACCAGCAGAACGGTTCCCGACCCGCGCAAATCGTCGGACGGCAGCAGCGGCGGCGGCAGGGACGGCCTGTCTTCGGCAAACGGGAACTGCAGCTGGTCGCCCGTTTTCGGCACGTTCGGCTTCGCGCGCACCAGCTTGGACAGCGGCTGGGCGTCGTAATCGGACGAAACGGCGTTCGCGGCCGCCTCTTCGGTCAGGCGGCGCACGTCGTCGGGCGCATGACGCGGCAGATAAAGGCTGAACGTCGTGCCGGCACCGACCGTGCTTTTCACGCTGATATAGCCGCCGGACTGGCGCATATTGCCATATACCATCGCCAGCCCCAGCCCCGTGCCGGAATCGACGCCGCCCGATTTCGTGGAAAAAAACGGCTCGAAAATCCTTTGCAGGTTTTCTTCGCTGATACCGCATCCCGTATCCGAAACGTCGATGACGACGTATTCGCCGGGGACGGCCTCTTCCGATCCGATATACTGACCGGCGGGGAATTTCTGGCGCCGCGTCGAAATCGTGAACGTCCCGCCGTCCGGCATCGCGTCGCGCGCGTTGACCGCCAGATTGACAAAGACCTGATCGAACTGCGTTTTATCGACGCGAATGAACCCCAGATTGCGCCCGTTTTCGATCTGGACGGCGACTTTCGTCCCCAGCAGGCGTTTAAGCATATGGTGCAAATCGGCGAAAACGTCCGTCACGTCCAGATATTTCGGACGCAGCGGCTGTTTGCGTGAATAGGACAAAAGCTGCCCCACCAGACTGGCGGCGCGGTTGGCACTGTAATGCACGTTCATCAATTCGGTAAAGTCGGGGTCGGACGCCGGATGCGTTTGCAGCAGCAGATCCGTCGAACCGATGATCGCGGTCAGCAGGTTGTTGAAATCGTGCGCGATTCCGCCCGCCAGCTGGCCGATCGCCTGCATTTTCTGCGCCTGCGAAAACTGCATGGCCAGCGTGCGCCGTTCCGTGTTGTCGATGAAATGCGCGATGAAACCGAACACGTCTGGTTTGCCGTCCTCGTCCTCTTCGGTCATCGGGGTGACATAGACGGCGGCGAATTTTTCCTGCGGCGTTTTCAAGCGGACTTCGGCGTGAACGCGGGTCAGCTTGGCGGTCATGACCTTGGCCATTTTGTCTTTCAACTCCGCCCAATCGTCGGGGTCGATGCAATCGTCCAGCGGCGTGCCGACCATTTCTTCGCGCGAACGGGAAAACATCTGAAACAGGGTGGAATTCGCCTCGGTGACGATGTTGTCCTTGTCCAGAAAAGCGATGCCGACGGGCGCTTCGGCAAACAGGCGGGAAAATCCGACCTCCGCCTCTTTGGCGGAACCATCGCGTTCGCGCCGGCTCATCACGTCGCGGACGACCGACGCGCGCAGCATCGTTTCCCCGTTTTCGTCATAAACCGCGTGGCTGACGAACGCGGTGAACAACGCCCCCGTCTGCGTGCGGAACGTCAGTTCGCCGTGCCAGAACCCGTCCAGTTCCGGCATTTGCGTTCCGGCCAGAATGTCCGCCAGTTTGCGGCCTTTCAATTCCTGAACGTTGGAATACCCCAACCAGTCGCACAGCCGCTGGTTGACGAACCGGATCACGCCGCCGGCGTCGATCTGATACAGCCCGATCGGCAGGATGTCCAGAAATTCGGCCAGCTCGCGCGTTTCCTGCCGCATCACGGCGTCCAAAGCGCGCGCCGCCGTCATGTCGGTCACGCGCCACAGCGTCCCGACATCCAGCTGTTTGACCGAAATGTGCCGCCATTCCCAAAAACCGGCGTCGCCCCGCGCCGGCCGCATCAACAGTTCGACGGACGTTTCCGCCCCGTTTTTCACCGCCGCTTCCAATTTCGCCAAGGCCAAGCGGTTGGCTTCGTCGTCCAGCACGCGGTTCAACACCGATTGCAGCAGCGACGCGTCCGTGAAAAAATCCTTTCCCGCGCGGTTGACGTACACCGTTTCGCCGCCGGACACCAAAGCCAGCGCGTCGGTTTCGCTTTCCATCAAGGCTTTGACCGTTTCCCAGTCCCTGAAAAAACTGCCCAGTCCGAAAAATCCGGCCATCCTTTTAAAAAACGCCCGCGCCATTTCAGGTTTCCTCCCGCTGCGGCAAAGTCTTCCCTTTAAGCTGATAGACGTACTTGATCACGTCCGCCACGGCGGCATAATGCTCCGTCGGAATGGGGGAGTCAATCTCCACCGACGCGAACAGCGCGCGCGCCAACGGCGGGTTTTCGACGATCGGCACGTTGTTTTGCGCCGCGATTTCGCGGATTTTCAACGCGATAAAGTCCTGCCCTTTCGCCACGACGACGGGGGCTTCCATCCCCTCTTCGGGTTCGTAGCGCAACGCCACCGCGAAATGCGTCGGGTTGGTAACGACGACGGACGCGTTCGGCACGTTGGCCATCATCCGTTTGCGCAAACGTTCCATGCGGATCGACCGCAGGCGCATTTTGACCTGCGGATCGCCCTCCATTTGTTTGTATTCGTCCTTGACTTCCTGCTTTGTCATGCGCTGGCGTTTCAAATAGGAAAACTTCTGATAAAAATAGTCCGCAAACGCGATGACGAACACGATCATCACCATGGTCAGCAAAATCAGCAAAAGCAGTTTGTAGATCAGTTCCAGAATCGACGCGACATCAAAGGACGACGTGTTCAAAATGTTCAATATCCGCGGTTTGACGACCAGCCACCCCGCGTAGCCGACCGCCGTGATTTTGAATACGCCTTTGATCAGATCGACGATTTTGGCTTTGGTGATGAATTCCTTGGCGTTGGCGAACAGATTGACGCGCTCCCACTTCAGCTCCATGCGTTTCGGCGCGTACAGAAAACCGATCTGCACCAACGCGGACGCCGCCGCCAGCACCAGAAACAACCCCAAGGGCAGCATCAAAACCACAAACATATCCAACGCCGTGTCGCGCATCAAATCGCGCAGCCCCAGCGGATCGACAGGCAGTTCCTGCGGCCGTTCAATGAATTTGTAAACAATCGCCGTCGTGCGTTCCATGATGAACGGCGCCAGCCCCCACAGCATCATCAGCGCGGCGAACAGCATGAACCAGCTTTTGACTTCCTGCGACAGGGGAACGTTGCCCTCTTCGCGCGCGCGCTCCAGCTTTCGCTCGGAAGCCTCTTCGGTTTTGGATGATTCGTCCTGTTCGTCGGCCATGGTCACCTACATCGCGAAACGGCGGAGGTTGTCTTGGAAAAAATCCAGAAACCACCACATCATCATCGGCAGCGACACCATCAACAGCGCCAACCCCAAATACACTTGCAACGGCATGATGACGAACATGATGTTCAGCTGCGGCATCAACCGCGACATCACCCCCATTGACGAATACAGCAAAATGATCATCACGACGAACGGCGATCCGATTTGAAACCCGTAAGTAAACGCCGCGCTCAACGCCTTTGTCAGGCATTCCGACATATCCGCCGTCAACAACGGCCGACCGACGGGAAACGTCCGGTAACTGTCCAAAACCGCGCCCAGCATCACATGGTGCAAATTCGTCGTGACGATCATCAAAACCGCCGTCAGCGTCAAAAAGCTGGTCAAAACGGTCGATTGCACGTTCGTTTGCGGATCCAAAACGGTCGCGTTGGAAAAGCTGGTCGCCATCGCCGCGTTCACGCCCGCCAGATCCAAAACGGTCATCAGGAAAAACGGAAAAATGCCCAGAAACACGCCGACGGTTATTTCGATCACCAGCGACCGGAACAGCTCCGGCACGTTTTGCGGCGCGGAAACCGGCATTTCCGCCGCCAGAACGGGCGTCAGCGCGGCGGCCGCCGCCAGCGCGAAAATCAACCGGATGCGGCGCGGAATATAAACGGACGCGTAAAACGGCATAAATAAAAACGCGCCCCCCAGACGCGCGAAAACAAACAGGAAATGGTACAGCTCCGTCGAAACCAGCTTTTCCCAATCCATCGCCTTACGTCCCCAGCGCGATCATGCGGTCGAACAGGCCGTTCGTAAAGGTGCGCAACTGTTCAATCATAAACGGCAGCAAAAAAATCAGCGACAGGAAAACCAGCAAAATCTTCGGCACGAAAACCAGCGTCATTTCCTGAATTTGCGTCAACGTCTGAAACAGGCTGATCAGCAAACCGATGATCATGGCGACCAGCAACAACGGCCCGACGATAAGCAGCAATGTGAATATCGCGTTTTTGCCGACTTCGATCACCATAACGTCCGTCATAACCGCCCGTCCCCCGCGTCAAATGGGCATCTGCATGATTTCCTGATAGGCGGAAACGACCTTGTCGCGCACGGCGACGACGGTTTGCAGGGCGACTTCGGCGTTGGAAACGGCCATGACGACCTCTTGCATATCGGCGGTGCCTTTGACGGCCTTCATGCTCAGCACTTCGGCCTCTTTGTTGTCCTGTTCGGCCTGCAGGACGGCCGTTTTCACCATCGACGCGAAAGACCCCGCGGGCGACACCGGATCCGTTTGCGAATCCGACGGCAGAACCTGTCGGGAAACCGCCGCCTGATAAGCGGACAAAGCTTTTGAAACGTCGTTGACCATACCTTATGTTCCCTTATGTTCAGCGGATCAGATCCAGCGTTTTGGACATCATGTCCTTTGACACGGAAATGACGTTCAGGTTCGCTTCGTACGTCCGTTGCGCCTCTTTCATATCCATGGTTTCCACCAGCGGGTTCACGTTGGGCAACAGGACGTATCCGTCGCTGCCCGCCGCGACGTGGTTGGGGTCGTATTTGCGTTCCAGCTGGCCGCGGTCGCGCGACACGCGTCCGACCTTGACCATTTCGGCGCCCGTTTCGCGATCCAGTTCGTTGCGGAACGTCACCGTTTTGCGGCGGTACGGCTGGCCGCCGGGGGTTTTCGCCAAAGAATCCGCGTTCGCCAGATTTTCCGAAATCACGCGCAGACGCTGGGCTTGCGCTTTCATGCCCGAAGCCGCGATCGTTTTGCTGAGAGTCAAATCATCCATGCGCTATACTCCGGTTATTTCAATCCCAACGCCGTTCCCAGCAGGGCGGCGTTTTTCTTGAACAAAGCGGCGACGCGTTCGTGCTGGCCGCGCGTATCGTCGATTTTGGCCATCTGTTCTTCCAAAACGATGCCGTTTTTGTCAATGCTGGTTTCAAACGGACGGCGCGTTTCGCGCACGCGCACCTTGCCGTCCGCGACGGGCGACAGATGCGCCGGATCCGTTTTGGCGATTTTCGTTTCGCCCGACGTGCGCGAACGGTGGGCGGGATTCGTGCGCGTCATGGGAACGTGTTTGCTTTCGCCGACAAATTCCTTGAACGTCAGCGGTTCGACGTCCGACGGCATGAAATCCGGCGTGTCCGCATTCGCGATGTTTTGAGCCAGAACGGATTGGCGCTGCGCCAACCAGCGCATTTTTTCCTCGCTCATCTGATAAAGCGTCAAGCTTTGCAAATCCATTTTTGACTCCCTTTCGTTTGATTGTGCGTTCATTTATTTAAAAAAACGTGAATCCGCAATCCGCGAATCATTATGCAAAATCCGTGCCGGATTTTCAAATTTTTCTTTTGCATCCGGTGGCGTTTCGGCCTATCACCGTTATGTTTTTTTATCTTCATCAAGGAGTTTCCCCCATGCACGCCCTAACCCCCGTTTTATTGCTGATCTGTTCCAACGTTTTCATGACATTCGCCTGGTACGGCCATTTGAAATTCAAATCGACCGCGCTGTGGGTTGTCATTCTGGTCAGCTGGGGCATCGCCTTTTTTGAATACTGCCTGCAAGTCCCCGCCAACCGCATCGGCCACGAATACTATTCCGCCGCCCAGCTGAAAGGATTGCAGGAAATCATCACGCTGGCGGTGTTCGCGCTGTTTTCGATTTACTATCTGGGCGAAAACCTGCGCTGGAACCACATCGCGGGGTTCGTCCTTTTGGTGATCGCCGGATTTTTGATCTTTAAAAAATAGCCAAAAGCGTTTTTTTCGGATACAATATCCGTCGGCAAACACTTTTACAGGAGTTCCGGCATGGAAGCTTTCGTCATTTTTCTGATCGTCCTCGCCTTTTTCGCGATTTCGGCGGGGGTGAAAACCGTTCCGCAGGGAATGGAATACACTGTCGAGCGGTTCGGCCGCTATACGCACACGCTGAAACCGGGGTTGAACCTGATCATCCCGTTCGTCGATTCCATCGGCGCGAAAGTCAACATGATGGAACAGGTGCTGGACGTTCCGTCGCAAGAGGTCATCACAAAGGACAACGCCATGGTCACGGTTGACGGCGTCGTGTTCTTTCAGGTTTTGGAAGCGTCGCACGCCGTTTACGAAGTCCGTTCCCTGCAGGTCGCGATTTTGAATCTGGTCATGACGAACATCCGTACCGTCATGGGGTCGATGGATCTGGACGAACTGCTCAGCCAGCGCGACGTGATCAACCACCGTTTGCTGGAAGTCGTCGATCAGGCGACCGAACCTTGGGGCGTCAAAGTCACCCGTATCGAAATCAAGGACATCACGCCGCCGCGCGATCTGGTGGACGCCATGGCGCGCCAGATGAAGGCCGAACGCGACAAACGCGCCCAAATTCTGGAAGCCGAAGGCCTGCGTCAGGCGCAGATCCTGCGCGCTGAAGGTGAAAAACAATCCGCCGTCCTGCAGGCCGAAGGCCGCAAAGAGGCCGCTTTCCGCGACGCCGAAGCCCGCGAACGTCAGGCCGAAGCCGAAGCCAAAGCGACCGCGTCCGTTTCCGAAGCGATCGGCAAAGGCAACATCAACGCCATCAACTACTTCCTCGGCCAGAAATACCTTGACGCTTTGAAAGCGATCGGCACGGCCGACAATTCAAAAATGGTCATGCTGCCCGTCGAAGCGACCAACATTCTGGGGTCAATCGCCGGCATCGGCGAAATCGCCAAGGAAAGCCTGGCCAAAAGCGGCGAAAAATCCGACGGCAAAAAAGTCTGGTAAGGGGGCGGCATGATGGCGGTGGCTGATTATTGGTGGTGGCTGACGGCCGGCATGGTTTTGATGGTGCTGGAAATCGTCACGCCGGGGGTGTTTTTCATGTGGATCGGCATCGGCGCGCTGATCACCGGTCTGGTCGCGTGGATCGTTCCGGCCGCGTCCCCCGCCGTTTTGGGAACGCTGTTCGCCGTTTTGTGCGTCATCACCGTTTTTATCGGCAAAAAAGTCATGGCCGGACGGGAAACGCCCGTTGACGCGCGCCTGAACAACCGCGCCGCGCAATACATCGGCCAGACATATCGGGTGTGCGAAGCGGTGACGGGGGGACGTGGCAAAATATCCGTCGGCGACACGCAATGGCTGGCGTCGGCCGCGACCGACATCCCCGTCGGCGCGACCGTCAAAGTCGTCGGCGCGCGCGGCACGCTGTTGGAAGTCGAACCCGTCGATGAACATTGATTCCGTCCTGTTTTCCAAAAAAGGGATGACGGCCTGTTTCGCGGCCGTCATCCTTGTTTTTGCCCTGTCCCCGCTGGCGTCCAGCACACCCGCGCCGTTTTGGTTTCAGGAACATTTTTTCAACACGCTGAAAATCGTTGAAAACACCCGCGCGACGGGAACGTTCAGTTTCGACGGCGTCACGCCGACCAACGATTATTCCCCCGTCTGGGTGGGCATCCTGTACTTGTTAAGCTTTGCCGCCCCCGTTCATTCAACGGCATTCTTTGTTTTGGCGCGGCTGGCGGTCGGGGCGGCTTTGGCCGCGACGCTGTTGTTGCTGAACAAACTGATTGACCGGCTGGGATACGCGCCGGAACCGGCCGCCCGATTTTTGGTGACGGCGTTCGCCGCCGCCTGTTTTTTCTACACCGGACAAACGGGGGCGGACGCCGCGCTGGCAATTCCGTGCCTGTACCTGAACGCGCTGTTGTTGTTAAAAGCGTTGCAATCGCCCCGTTTTTCAAACGGCGTCCTGTTCGGATTAAGTGTCAGCCTGAGCGCGATGACGCGGTTTGACACGCTGGTGTTTCCGTTGACCGCCGCGCTGGTTTTCTATTTCCAGTTCAACCGTAAAAATCCGGTCACGACAAAGCAGCTGCTGAAACTGCTACCCGCGCTGCTGGTCGGGCTGCTGCCGTTGATGATCTGGGCGGACGCGCGGCAAAGCGCGTTCGGCACGCCTGCGCCGACGGGGCTGCTCGGCTGGGCGCAATCGCAGGATCGCGCCGCGTGGCGGCTGCTGATCGTCCTGTTCGTCGAACCGGTGCGCTATATCGCACAAATTCCCTGCACGATCGCGGTTGTGTCCTTTCCCGTTATTTTGCTGTTGCTGACGGCCTACGCGTCGTTTCCGTGGACAGGCAAGGAACAGACGCCCGCGGACACCGTTTTCTACACCCTGATCTGGCATCCCGTTTTGTATCTGGCCGGCGTCGGTGCGATGACGTACATCGCCCTGCCAGAATACGCGTTTTACACATTGGCGGCCGGTGCGCCCGCCGCGTTTTTGTTCGCGACATCAAAAATCGACGGACAGCTGAGCGGACGCGAAAAAAATCTGGCGCAAAAGGCGTGGGCGGTTTTGGGAATCTGCTTTTGCCTGATTTCCGTGTTTTACGCCACGCACCCCCGATCCGCCTTTTACGAATCGGTGACGCAAACGGTCGCGGAGTTTGCCGAAACGCACAAAGGCCGGTACGCCATGGGCGCGGGCGCGGGCATCACGGCGTTTGAAACCGGCGCGGATTTCGTCCGGCTGGACGGCATGGCGCAGGATAAAAAGATGATTGATTTCTTAGGGGCGCAAACGGATTTGACGAACGTTTTCAAACACTACGGCGTCAATTATTATATCGCCGTCAATCCGACATCCGCCGATAAAACGTGCTATTCCGCGCGCGAACCCGTTCAAAACCGTTTCGGCGGCAGCAATAAGGGGATGAGCGATTGGCTTTGCGCCGCGCCCGTTTTTGAAAAACAGGCGACGCCGAAAATCCGCATCGGCATATTCAGAATCGACGAAAACGGCAAAGCGTATTAAACGCCGTACACCGACGCGTCCGAAACCGACCGGTGAAACCGCAGTTTCGCAATATACTCGGTCGGATTTTTCGGCGTCACCAACGCGTCCGGAACCCTGTTCAGCCAATCAAACGTGCGGGTCAGCAAAAACCGCAGCGCCGCCCCGCGCGCCAAAACGGGCAAAGCGGCCTTTTCCGCGGCGTTCAGCGGGCGGACGGATTGATACGCGGACATCATCGCGCGGGCTTTGTCCGGATTGAAACGCCACGATCCGGCGTCGAAACACCATGCGTTCAAACAAATCGCGACCTCGTAGGCCAAAGCGTCGTTGCACGCGAAATAAAAATCAATGACGCCGGACAGCTTGCCGTTTTCAAAAAACACGTTATCGGGGAACAGGTCGGCGTGAATGACGCCCCGCGGCAAACCGGACGGAAAATCCCGTTTGATATCGGCGTAATCGACCGCCATTTCCTTTGCCAGCCCCGATTCGACCGTGTCGGCGGCCGCGCCGATTTTATCCAGCAGCGCCGCCCACCCGTCAACGGACAGGTCGTTTTTCCTGAAACCGGTGTAATCCGCCCCCGCCAAATGCATCCGCGCCATGGCCGCCCCCAGCTCCGCGCAATGGGCGGGCGTGATGTCGCGCACGGATTTCCCGTTCAGAAACGTCGTCAGACAAGCCTTTTTGCCACACAAATCGCGCAGGTTCAGGCCGTCTTTGCCGACAACCGTCAAAGGACAGGCGATCCCTTTGCGGTTCAAATGCGTCATCAAATTCAAAAAATACGGCAATTCGTCCGGTTTGACCCGCTTTTCAAACAGCGTCAAAATGAAACGCCCCGCCGTCGTCGTCACGAAATAATTGCTGTTTTCAATGCCTTCGCGGATTCCCTGAAAGGATACCAACGCCCCCAAGTCGTAATTTTCCAAAAAAGCCGCCAATTCGGCGTCGGACACTTTTGTGTAAACCGCCATGGCGTTCAATCCCGCAACGATTCCGGCAGGGGAAAGCGCACTTTTTCCTCTGTTTCGACGACCTCGGACACCGTGATGGCAAAGTTTTTGCGCAACGCATCAATGACTTCGGCCACCAATTCCTCCGGCGCGGACGCGCCCGCGGTGATGCCCAGCGTTTTCACGCCGGTCAACAGCGCCCAGTCGATTTCCGACGCCCTTTGCACCAAAACGGAATGCGGGCATCCGGCTTCGCGCGCTACTTCGACCAGACGTTTCGAGTTTGACGAATTGGGCGCGCCGATCACCATGATCGAATCGCACAGCGCGGCGATCGCCTTGACCGCCTTTTGCCGGTTCGTCGTCGCGTAGCAAATGTCGTTCTGGTGCGGTTTCACAATCGCGGGAAAACGGCTTTGCAACGCCTGAACCAATGCGGCCGTTTCATCCAGCGACAACGTCGTCTGCGTCACATAGCCCAAATGATCCGCCCATTTGTCGGGAACGGACGCGATGTCGTCCACCGTCGATATCAGCTTCATTTCACCGGCCGGAATCTGCCCCATCGTGCCGATGACCTCCGGATGTCCCTCGTGCCCGATTAACAGGGTTTTGCGCCCCTGCTCAAAATTCTTCGCGGCCTCGCGATGCACCTTTTCCACCAGCGGACACGTCGCGTCGATCGTCGTCAACCCGCGGCGTTTGGCTTCGGCGACGACGGAAAGCGGCACGCCGTGCGCAGAAAAAATGACGACCGCGCCATCCGGCACTTCGTCCAATTCGTTGACGAACACCGCGCCTTCACCGGCCAGTTTCTGCACAACATACTTGTTATGCACGATTTCGTGACGCACATAAACGGGCGTGCCGAATTTTTTCAAAGCCATCGACACAATTTGAACGGCGCGCGTCACGCCGGCGCAAAATCCGCGCGGGGACGCCAGTAAAACTTTCAATTCCGGTAAAGACATTCGCGACCTTTTCCTGTGTTGTTGCCTGCACCGAACATACCGCCCCCAGTTGGTAAAAGAAAGCGGAAAATCGCCAACCTTGACGCGCTTGAAATTTTTAATTATAAAAAAAACGGGGGAGGGAAATTGGTAATGGCAAAAAAAATAGAAATAACAAAACATCCGTTGTCTTTTGTCAAACAAAACAATGCTTGCATAACAGTGGCGCATAGAAAAGGAGGCGGCGGCCTTCCTTGCGTGCTGACCGAGGACAACCGGATCGTTCCTTTTTCCATTCAACATAGCGGCGACACGCACATCATGCCGGACGGGAAATGCGATTTCATCCCTGAGGACGTGATTTACGGCGGTATGTTGTGCAAACATTGGGGACATTTTATCGTTAACGCCTGCATTCATTTATGGTACGCCGTCAAACACTGGAAAGAAAGCGACCTGCCGATCGTTTTTTCAACACCGGAAAAGCCCGAGCACAGGATTCTTGATTTTTTAAAACTGACGGGAATTCCCGAAAATCGTTTTGTTTTTATTATGAAACCGACGCGTTTTAAAAGCGTCATCGTCCCCGAACCCTCTTTTGTTATGGAAAAAGGCGATCTTTACATAGCGGAAGAGTTCAAAATCCCGTTTGATGCGGTTAAGAATGCGGCGACCCCCTCAAAATATAAAAAAATATACCTGAGCCGCCGGAAATTCAGCACCCCCAATTCTCCTCTTCCTTACGGGGAAGACGTTTTTGAAAAACTCTTCAAAGCGAACGGTTATAAAATAATTTATCCGGAAAGGCTTTCTTTGCAGGAACAAATCAATCTGTTCAGCGGTGCGGAAACCGTCGCGACGACCAACGGGACTTTGGCGCATAACGTTGTTTTAATGAACGACCGGCAACGTTTGATCATTTTAAACCGCGCCGCCGACCATCATATAAATGCGCTTCAAAATTCTTTAAACGCCATTAAACATATAGAATGCCATCAATCGGACGCTTTTTATGCGCCTCTGCCGACCCACCATGGTTTCGGCCCGTTTTATTTTCAAGTAACGCAAGAAATGATGGCAATTTTACCATCTTTTAATACCACCCCCCCCCCTCGATTTTCAACAAAGACGAGAATATTCGATCGCTTCTTTGAAGATTGGGGACGGGTTTACGGAAACAAGGAAAATGCCGCATACAAATGCTTGATTTCCCTCGTCGGCGAAAACACCGAACAAGCCGCCTTGGTGTCGCGATGCGCCGACTGTTTCATTTCCCCGAACAAATTTGAAAAACTCTTGTACAAAATTCTTTACGAAACCTCTTTCGGCCGTTTAAAGAATTTTTTCAGATTCAGGTGGAAAGGATATAAATTCAATCCGACAAAACAAAATGTCGCATATAAAAATTTTTTAAAAAATAAAGCTTCCGTATAAAATCTCACTTGCGGTTTAAAACGCTTTTTTTTAAATTTCGACATCGGCGGACGGTTACATG
>ERZ808259.202-NODE-202-length-35883-cov-3.544574_pt1 | contig 35883 bp, 27 predicted proteins | sample MGYA00521279_ERZ808259 | MGnify/ENA primary metagenome ERZ808259 (study PRJEB31516, sample SAMN03275586) | gut metagenome | biome: mammalia-associated habitat; material: feces | host: Papio cynocephalus | place: Kenya | collected 2012-07-27 ... | reverse complement strand
TGCGGACGCGCAGCGGCGGTTGTTCCGCACCCACTTGCGGGCGGCCAAAAAATCGGGGCTGCCGCTGATCATTCACACGCGCGAGGCCGAAGACGACACCATACAGTTGTTGCGGGAAGAGGCGTCGCCCGACCTGCGCGGCGTTCTGCACTGCTTTTCATCGCAAAAACGATTGGCGGAAGTCGGACTGGAGCTTGGTTTTTATATTTCCGCGTCCGGCATCATCACGTTCAAATCGGCGCAAGACCTGCGTGAAACGTTCGGTTTTGTGCCGATGAACCGCCTGTTGCTGGAAACGGACGCACCGTATTTGGCGCCCGTTCCGTTCAGGGGACGCGAAAACGAACCCGCCTTTCTGATTAAAACGGCGGAAACTTTGGCCAAAATCAAGGGCGTCGTTTTGGACGAGCTGAAAGAACGGACGACGGAAAACTTTTTCACATTATTTTCAAAGGCTTCTGTGTCATGAAAATACGGATTTTAGGTTGCGGAGCCGCCCCCGGCGTCCCCAGCATCAGCAAAGGGTGGGGGAAGTGCGATCCGAATAACCCAAAAAATAGGCGATTGCGAACATCTTTGTTGCTACGCGAAGACAAAACAACACTTTTGTTCGACACGGGGCCAGATTTGCGCGAACAGTTGCTGGCCGCGCAGGTGAGGGAGCTGAGCGCCATTTTATATACGCACGAACACGCCGATCATACGCACGGCATCGACGATTTGCGCGAAATCAACCGCGCCATGCACGCGGGCATTCCCGTGTATGCGAACGCGACGACGCTTGATTTGCTGAAAACGCGCTTTTCCTATGCTTTCCGTCCGGTCGATGTTGCCAAAGAACCGTTTTTCCACCCATGGCTGGATCCGAATTTGATCATACCAGGCGAAGCGTTTTTGATTAACGATCTGAAAATCATCCCGTTTACCCAAGATCACGAATGGACGACCAGTTTAGGCTTCAGAATCAATAACTTCGGCTATTCCACGGACGTTGTGCATCTGTACGATTCCGCGCTGTCCATATTAAAGGGCGTAGATACATGGGTGGTCGGCTGCCTGTCCGAACAGGATCACCCCAGCCACGCATCGGTGCGCCAAGTGTTGGAATGGGTGGACATTTTAAAACCACGCCGGACGATATTGACGCATATGGCTATGGGGCTGGATTACGAAACATTGCGCCGCACGTTGCCCGACGGCATTGAACCGGCCTATGACGGTATGGAATTTGAAGCGGATTGACAATCGCTCCATAGGGGCAAATCTGGCAGGGCGATAGAATGTCCGGCCGGCCTGCCGATATCGGCTTGAAAGTCGCACCGCGCCATTTCGATCTATAAAATCTTATTCATACCTACCGCGCGGAAAAACCGCGGCCGGCGCGTACACCTGTTTAATTAATGACAGAGAGGGATTATTCTTCCTCTTCATCGTCAGTTTCATCCGGTTCTTCAAAAAATAACCATTCCCATAGCAGATTGATCCCCAAGCCGCTACCAACCAAAAACACTAAAGAAGAAGAGGGGCGGGGGACAACGCGTCCGTTTCCGCTCCGGCCGCTTTTCGCGTTTCTGAGCGCGCGGAACGTCCGGATATACCGTTTTTTGAAATTTGCGCCCTGAAAACCGTCCGCGCCGATCGAACGTCGGCCGGATATGATCCTGAAAAGCCGGAATCCAACGTATCATATTGAAAAACATACATAATTTATCCGGATGCGGCCGTTAATAACAAAAACGGCAAAAGTCACATAACGCCTCTGGAAAAACCTGTTCTGAAAAATGTTGACAACCCAACAGAATATTGTTTGTTTTCAATGTGATGTATCCGTTTTATCCCGTTGTGAGTTATATACGTTTGTCGCATAATGTTTATTATGTTAAACAACCGGATAGGAAAAGCAGTATGACAAAATGTTTTATCGCATTTTCAGGCCGCAAAACCATAGCAAGGACGTATTTCGGAACTCACGGCCGCCACAGCGTCGCCACGATCATTCAACCGCGACGCAATCTTTTATCTTTGGTCAGGGGTCAAAAAAAATCCCTTGGGGCTTTCACACCTCAAGGGATTTGAAAATTTTTCGGAAACGCGCTGGAGCTTAGTCGGCCAGCTTCATGGAAATGATGCAATCGGGATCTTTGACCATACCGTTGTTGCCGGATCCCTTTTTGATTTTATCGACAAATTCCATACCTTTAACGACCTGCCCCCAAACCGTGTACTGCTTGTCCAGCCACGGGCAAGCGTCGTAACAGATGAAAAACTGGCTGTCGGCGCTGTGAATATCCATCGCCCGCGCCATGGAACACGTTCCGCGCACGTGCGGTTCGTCGGAAAATTCGGCGCGTAGCAACATTCCGCTGCCGCCGCATCCGTCGCCGTCCGGATCGCCCGTCTGCGCCATAAACCCGTCAATCACGCGGTGGAATTTCAGTCCGTCGTAAAATCCCTGTTTGACCAGTTCTTTGATTCTGGCAACGTGTTTCGGCGCCAGATCCGGCCGCATTTTGATTTCGACAATGCCGTCTTTCAATTCCAGCAACAGCGTGTTTTGATCTTTTTCTTTAGAACTCATTTGATTTTCCCCAATTCCTTATAACGCGCGATCAAACGTTCGGCGACCGCGGGCGTAACAAACGTTGAAATGTCGCCGCCCAGCTGGCAGATTTCCTTGACAAACACGGACGAAACGAACTGATGTTTTTCCGACGCCATCAAAAAAACGGTTTCGATATCCTCTTCCAAACGGCGGTTCATCACGCACATTTTGAATTCGTATTCAAAATCCGACACGGCGCGCAATCCGCGAAAGATCACCTGCGCCTTGTTTTCCTTGGCAAAGTTGACCAGCAATTCGTCGATCAGCGGTTTGACGACAATCACGCTTTTGGCGCGGTATTTATCTATCGCCTCTTCCGTCATGGCCAGCCGGTCTTCCAACGAAAAAAGCGAATTTTTATGTTGGTTGACAGCCACGCCGATGACCAGACGATCCACCAATCCCGCCGCCCGTTCGACCAAATTCATATGGCCGTAGGTGATCGGGTCGAACGTCCCCGGATAAACGCCGATCCGTTCAGACATCGGCGTCCTCCGGCGTTTCGGACGTTTCGGACGTTTTCGCCCCCGCCTCTTCCGTCGCCGGAGTTTCAGCGATTTCGACGGTTTCGGCGTCGTCAACGCCCTCTTCGTCGTCGTATTCCTCGATGCAAGTGGCGGAAACGACGTGTTCGGCGTCATTCAAACGGAACATGATCACGCCCATCGTGTTGCGGCCGGCGATGCGCACGTCCTTGATTGGCATACGGATCAGCTTTCCGGCGTCCGTCACCAACATGACGTGGGCGGTGTCTGTGACGGGGAACGATGCGACGACACTGTCTTTGCGTTTTGTGTTGTCGATGTTCGTGACTCCCTGCCCGCCGCGGCCGGTGATGCGGTATTCATAAGCGGATGTCCGTTTGCCGTAACCGCTGTCCGTAACCGTCAGGATGAATTCTTCCTCCTCCTGCATCTTTTTGAATTCCTCGTCGGACAAAGTCATCGTCGTCGATGCTTCGATGTCATCCGCCGCCGAATTGTCGTCCGTTTCGTCGGAACGGCGCAGAGCTTTAGCCATTTTCAAATAGGCGTAGCGTTTTTCCATATCGGCGTCGGTATGACGCAAAACGGACATGGAAATCACTTCGTCGTTTGCTCCCAAACGGATGCCGCGCACACCCGTCGAAGTGCGACCGGAAAACACGCGCACGTCGGCGACGGGGAAACGGATGGACTTGCCGGCTTTGGCCGCCAGCAGAACATCCTGTTCGTCCGTGCAGATTTTAACGTCAATCAGCGTGTCGCCCTCGTCCAGCTTCATGGCGATCTTGCCGTTCGCCTTGACATCGACGAAATCCGACAGCTTGTTGCGGCGGACGTTGCCGGAACGCGTCGCAAACATCACGTCCAGATTTTCACATTCGGCTTCGTTTTCAGGTAGCTGCATGATCGTCGTGATGCGCTCGTCCTGTTTCAACGGCAACAGGTTGATCAAAGCTTTGCCCGTGGATTGCGGCGAACCGACCGGCAGGCGGTAAACTTTCATTTTGTAAACCAGCCCCGCGTTCGAGAAGAACAAAACCGGCGTATGCGTACTGGCGACGAACAGATTTGTAATATAATCCTCTTCGTGCGTGTTCATGCCGGTGCGACCTTTGCCGCCACGTTTTTGCGCGCGATAGGCGGACAGCGGCACGCGTTTGATATACCCCGTGTTCGTCACGGTGACGACCATGTCTTCGCGCTGGATCAAATCTTCGATATCCTGCTCAAACTCGACGTCTTCAATCGTCGTGCGGCGCGGCGTCGAAAATTCGTCGCGAACCGCGACCAATTCGTCGCGCATGATGCCGTACAACTTTTCGCGCGAAGCCAGAATGGACAGCAATTCCTTGATCAAAGCGCCCAGTTCGCGCAATTCGTTGTGGATTTTTTCGCGTTCCAATCCGGTCAAGCGATGCAAACGCAAATCCAAAATGGCGTCGGCCTGCTTTTCCGACAGCATGCATTTGCCGTCAACCGCTTCGTATTCGGGATCGTCGATCAGATCAATCAGCGGAACGATTTCCTGCGCGTCCCACGACCGCCCCATCAATCCTTCCTTAGCCACCTGACGCGTCGGAGCTTTGCGGATCAGTTCGATCACCGGATCAAGGTTTTCAACCGCGATCGCCAAACCGACCAACAGGTGGGCGCGGTCGCGCGCCTTGCCCAGATCGTAAATCGTGCGGCGGCGGATGACCTCTTCACGGAAAGCGATGAATGCGGCCAGCATATCGCGCAGGTTCATCAGCTGCGGCCGGCCGGCGTTCAGCGCGATCATGTTCGATCCGAAGCTGGTCTGCAAAGACGTGTAGCGGAACAGCTGGTTCAAAATGATTTCAGCGTGGAAATCGCGTTTGATTTCAATGACGACGCGGATGCCCTGGCGGTCGGATTCGTCACGGATATCGGCGATGCCTTCGATCGTTTTGTCGCGCACCAGCTCGGCAATACGGGAAATCATCGCGGCTTTGTTCACCTGATACGGAATTTCCGTGATGATGATCGCCCAGCGGTCTTTGCGGATTTCCTCGATGTGTGTGCGGCCGCGCATGATGACGGATCCCCTGCCCGTCAATTCCGTCGAACGCGATCCGGAACGGCCGAGAATCAATCCGCCCGTCGGAAAATCGGGTCCCGGAACGATTTGCAGCAATTCTTCGTCGGTGATGTCGGGATTGTCAACCATGGCGATCGACGCGTTGACGACTTCGCCCAGATTGTGCGGCGGGATGTTGGTCGCCATGCCGACGGCGATGCCGCCCGACCCGTTGACCAGAATGTTGGGGAAACGCGCCGGCAAAACGGCGGGTTCCATGACGGTTTCGTCATAGTTCGGCGTAAAGTTGACCGTGTCCTTGTCAATGTCGTCCAGCAAATCATGCGCCGACAACGCCAGACGCGCTTCGGTGTAACGCATGGCCGCGGGAGGATCGCCGTCGATCGAACCGAAGTTCCCTTGCGATGAAATCAGCGGCACGCTCATGGAAAAATCCTGTGCCATACGCACCATCGCGTCATAAATCGCCGCGTCGCCGTGCGGATGGTATTTACCCATCACGTCGCCGACGATACGGGCGGATTTGCGGAAAGGCTTGTTATAATCGTATCCGCTTTCGTGCATGGAATACAGGATGCGGCGGTGAACGGGCTTCAACCCGTCGCGCACATCCGGCAAAGCGCGCGAAACGATCACGCTCATCGCATAATCCAGATAGGAACGTTTCATTTCCTCTTCAATACCGACGACGACGGTAGAGGTGTCTTTTACAGTATTTTCCACGAGTGTCAATCCTGTTTTGCGTTTACTTCAAATATGGCGAGCAAGCTGTTGTTTTAGAATGGGATTTCGTCATCAAAGCTGTTATCGGCGGCGGCGGGTTTTGCATCCCATCCCGACGATGCGGCCGGCGCGTCAAACCCCGCGGACGCTCCGCCGAACGACGACGCGTCCGACGACCCGCGGCTGTCCAGCAAAGTCATTTCGCCGCTGTAATTGCCCAAAACGACTTCGGTCGTATATTTTTCAACGCCGTTTCCGTCCGTCCATTTGCGCGTTTGCAATGAACCTTCGACGTACAGTTTCGTGCCTTTTTTCACATAGCGCTCGGCGATTCCGGCCAATCCCTGATTGAAAATGACAACGCGGTGCCATTCGGTTTTTTCCTTGCGTTCGCCGGATTTGTCCTTCCACGTTTCGGACGTGGCCAAGGCCAGATTGACGATTTTTTTCCCGTCCGCCGATTGACGGATTTCCGGATCTCTGCCGATGTTGCCGATCAGAATAACTTTGTTCACGCTTCCAGCCATTTTTGTATCCTATATTTTAAAGTCAGAAAAGTTATCCCTTTTTACACCGAACCGATCGGAAAAAAAAGCTTTTCTTTCCAACCGCGGCCGAAAAAGATTTACTATCGTTCAAAATCAACGCGTTATAAAACAAAGTTAAACTTTTGAAAAAGGGTTAAAACCCCGCGTTCATCGGACGCGAAACGGATTCGCCCGCCCCCGTATTGACCGCCCGCGGCCAAGGCGGCGCAACATCGCTGTTTTCCGTAAAATATCCTTGACTTTTTCCCTGTTGCAACTTCATATTATGCCCCAGTTACACTTAAAGTTTTGAAAGGGAATATAATGTCTTTAAGTTCGTTCTTTAATCCGCGCTCCGTCGCCGTCGTCGGTGTTTCCGCCGATGAATCGAAGCTGGGCGCCGTCGTGTTCAAAAACTTGATCGAAGCGGGATTTGCCGGTACGCTGTACGGCGTCAACCCCAAGCTGGCAGGTCAGGAATTGAAGGGCAAGAAATGCTTTGCCTCCGTCCGCGACATTCCCGAACCCGTCGATCTGGTCGTTTTGCTGGTTCCCGCGCGTTTCTGCGAAGCCGCGGTTGACGACGCGATCGCCAACGGCGCGAAAAACGTCAGCATCATCACCGCCGGTTTCGGTGAAGCGGGACACAAGGATTTGGAACTGAGCATCGCCAAAAAATGTTTGGACGCGGGCATCAACCTGCTGGGGCCGAACTGCTTGGGACATATTTCCACGTTTGACAAACTGAACGCCAGCTTTGCGCCGTGCTTCCCCTTGCAGGGCAACGTCGCGTTCATTTCGCAGTCGGGCGCGTACTGTTCGGCGATTTTGGATTGGGCCGAAGAAAAAGGCATCGGTTTTTCGCACTTCATTTCCATCGGCAACAAAGCCGATTTGAACGAAGCGTCCCTGCTGGAAGCCATTCAGCACGACGAACACACCAAGGCGTTCGTTTTCTATCTGGAAGGTCTGAAAAAAGGTCAGGAATTTCTGCGCGTTTTGAAAGAAGTCAGCAAAACGAAACCCTGCGTCATCATGGAACCGGGGAAATCGTCCAAAGCGCAGGCCGCCAGCCTGTCCCACACGGGTTCGCTGGCTCCGAACTACCGCGTTTTGGAAATCGCCCTGCAGCGCAGCGGCGCGATTCAGGTTTACACCACGCGTGAACTGTTCGGCGCGCTGGAATTGCTGCAGCACGTCAACCACACGGACTTTTCGGGTTCCGTCGGCATTCTGACGAACGCGGGCGGCGTCGGCGTTCTGTCCTCCGACCTGTGCGAAGAAGCGCACTTGGATTTGGCTCGCCCGTCCGAAGCGACGATTGAAAAACTGCGCGCAGTTCTGACGGCGGAAGCGTCCGTCGGCAACCCGATTGACGTTGTCGGCGATGCGAAAGCCGACCGTTATGAAAACGCTCTGCGCGTTCTGTGCGAATCCGGCGAATACAAAAACATCATTGTTCTGCTGACGCCGCAGATGTCCACCGAACCCAAGGAAACGGCCGAAGCCGTCATCAAATTGGCGAAAGAATACAAGAAGGTCAACATCTTCTGTTCGTTCATCGGCGGTCAGCGCGTCCGTGAAGCGGTCAATATGCTGAAAGCCGCGAATGTTTTGGCCTACGACTATCCGACCGACTGCATCCGTCTGCTGGGCTTGATGAAAGCGCAGATGGCGTTTAAGGGTATGCCCGAAGTCAAAGCCGAATTGCGCGAAGTCCCCGCCGAAATCCGCGAAGATATCAAAAAAGCGGTTGCCGACGGTCTGGCTTCCCTGCCCCAATCCACGATGAACAAAATCATGGATCATTACGGCATCGACTATCCGAAATGCGGCAACTTCACCGACAAGGCCGAAGCTTTGGCGTTCTGCAAAAAGCTGTTCCCCGCGCCCGTCGTTTTGAAACTGTCCGCGCCGGACGCTTTGCACAAAACGGAAATGAAAGGCATCTATCTGAACATTGACGACGAAGCGAAATTCAACGCCGCGTTTGACGAATTGACCGCGACGATCGCGAAATTCCAGCTGAAGAACGCCAGCGTTCTGATTCAGGAAATGATCGTCAAAGCGACCGAAACGATCATCGGCGTGAATTCCGATAAAAACTTCGGCCGCGTGATGATTTTCGGCACGGGTGGCATTTACACCGAAGTCATGCGCGACACCACGATGCGCATCCTGCCCGCGAACGATTTCGACGCAATGATCAAGGAAACCAAAGTCGGCACGATTTTGAACGGCGTCCGCGGTGAAGAACCCAAAGCGGTCGGACCTTTGGCCGAAACGCTGAAGAAAGTCCAGGAACTGGTTTTGGAAATCCCCGAAATCAAATCCATCGACGGCAACCCCGTTTTGGTCACCAAAGACCGCGCGGTCGTCGTGGACTTCAAAATGTTGCTGAAATAATCGACCTCAACGATTGCCAAAGAGCCGCTCTTTCGGGCGGCTCTTTTCGTTTTCCCCATTTCCTCTTTGGGCGTTTTTTGATACGCTTGGAAAAACGCAAATTAAACCGGAGATCGAATGAACAAGAGCGCGCTTTTTCTTTCCTTTCTTCTGTCCGGATGCGTCGCGCGGGAAAATCTGCTTTCGACATCCGTTTACGTCAGCTCGAACGTTCCCGCGGACATTTATGTCAACAATTCGGAAACGTCCGAGGGGAAAACGCCCCGCCTGATCAAAAAAGACGGCAATCCTTTGACGTTGACCTTAAAAGCGGCGGAGCATATTCCCGCCGCGATAACGGTGTATCAAGGCAAAACCATTCAAAAAACGACCATGTCAACGACGTTCGGCGATCCGCCCGTTGACCGTTTCCTGCTGGCCAAAGGGGATTTCGACTTTATTCCGCACGGCTGCAACGGCAACAATCCTTTTATGTCAACGATGATTTGGACGTGCATGTCTTATGCGGTTTCCTTGCCCGCTTCCACGGTTTTGGGAACATTGTCCGAGGTTGTCCGTCCGACCGTTCCCTATACCGTTGAAGAATACGCCCCAGGCCAGCTTTACATCTATATGTTCAAAGAAAAACGCTCGGACGCTGAAAACAAATTGTGGCAAATCAACCGCTTCGTTTTGCGGAATTTTTCCTCAACCGCCATGAAACGCGACGAATTTATCGCCGCCCTGACGGAAATGACGGAATTGCCCGCCGCGCGGTTGAAAACCATTATTAACGAAAGCCTTTCCTCCGATTCAGCCGCAAACGCTGTCGTCCTTGCCGTTTTGAAAAACGAGGCGGAAAGTTAAACAATCAACGGGGATATTGCAAGACGATGCCTCAAAATGCCAAAGAGCCGCCTAAACTGGCGGCTCTTTTCGTTTCAGTAACCATAGACCCTGACGCACCCTTTTTGAAACAAGAGAAAGTTTTTGTAGTTGGCGTCCATTCCAACCACCTTGCTGATACCGGCGTATCTGATTGCTTCAGTAAATTTTGCGTCACCGAAAGGCCCGAACAACCAAAAAATGCGGTAACTGCAACTTTCTCCTTCCCGTATGCTTCGTTTTGAAAAATCCACTTCTGACAAAGCTATCATATTTGTTGTCGGCATATGCGTATAAGAACACGCGGATAAAAAACACACCGTCATCAGTGTTAAAAGAAGCTTTTTCATACTTGTTTCCCCCTTTTTTTTGCAAAAAAAAGACCGCCTTTTAAAAGCGGCTCGGGGAGTTAGAACAATCATGTCAAACGGTGATTCCTTTCGACCTTTAAAGCATACAGGGTACGCTTCTGGACATACGTCGAAAGCTCCCCGTTCCACACAAGGAAATCGGGGATACACTTCCGCTTGTTTGCCAAGCGGTTACGGCGCAGTATCACTACGTCGGTTTGACAAAGAGCTGTTCTAAGGCTCCGCGCCTCTTTTTCAGGCACTGACGCGCAAACGTTCATTCGCGCGCGTATAATCAGGATACGTTTTTATCCGTTCAAATAGCAAGATTTTTTTATCACATCGGCGACACGGCGATCAGAAACTGCCCTTCTTTCAACAACATTGTTTTGCCGCGGGGCGGGATCGGCATTCCGGACGGATTGTCGAGCGTCCTGTCTTTTTCTTTGACGGGCGGCGTCCAAACGGCTTTGTTCGCGTCAAACGATTTCGCGCCGTAACTGTCGAACAAAGCGACTTTGCCGTTGGAATAAACGGTCGTCGCGACCGACCAGTGATCCCCCAAGGCTTTGTTGTTCATCCGCAGCAACCACGCCGTGTTGCTTTGTTTTAAAAACTTGCCGATTTCATTGACGGCCGTCAAAACGTCTTTGCCCGTATCGGCGTATGGTGCGGAAAAGTCGATTTTTAACCCGTATGCGCGCCGGACATAACCGTCGGCTTTTTTCAGCAGTTTTTCCAACAATTCCGCATCTGTTCCGTGGCGCAGAACTTCTTCAAACCGATCGAATTTGATCAAACGCTTGATCAGATATTGGTAAAACGCGCACCCGCCGGCATAAGACAGCTCCGCCCTGCTCCGCGCGGCGTGACGGAACACGTTGATGACGGCATACACGCCGCAAAAGTAATCAATCGTGCCTTGTTGATACGGTTTCATTTTTCACCTATGAATCTGTTTTAAAACATTGTATTTTCTTTTTATCGTTTTTGAAAGGAAATCGGCATGACAACGCCAGAAATCAAAGAAATTTTCCAAAATTACCCGATCGGCCTGCTGCTGCAGGGGCAATCCGACGTTAAAAAAATCGAAAAAAGCCTGAACAAGGGGCATTGCTTCGCCGCCTTTGACGGTGAAAGCGTCGTCGGCGTCTATGTCCTGCGGGATATGAAAGACGGTTCGGCCGAAATCCTGAACATCGCCGTCGTCGAAAACGCGCGCGGCAAAGGTTTGGGCAAAGCATTGCTGGCCGACGCCCGCGACCGCGCCGGAAACGACGGGTACGTACGGCGAATTGGCGGTCACGGTTGAAACCGACGCCGCCGCGCGGAAGTTTTTTGAACAAAACGGATTTGCCGTTGACGCGAATGCCGAAATGCCGACCGGTTTCACGCGCCTGTCCCTGCCCCTGTGATTATTCGGGATAGCCGACAACCTGCGACACGATGACCTGTTTGCCGTCGGGCAGATTCAACGCCTTTGTCATTTCTTCGTTGTCCTTGCCGCCGCGGACGACATTGTTTAATCCGGCCGAAGCGCAGAACAACCCGACGTTCTGATACAGCGAACCCGCGTGCATTCCGGCAAACTTGCCGTCTTTTGCCACATACAGCAACGTCACGGGCGCTTTTTTAGCGAACGGCTGGGCATTGACGTTCCGAAAATCCTTGTCCGAAACGGGGATCAAAGCGTTTGCCGCGGCGTCATACAAAAACACGCCGTCCTTGTTCAAAACGTAAACATCCATGTCCTGTTTGTTCATCGCGGTCGGTGCGGTACGCTTGCCGTCGGGACGGTTGATGCCAAACGCCGCCCACAACATATCCGCCATCACCTGCGGTTCAATCGGCCGATCCGCAAACGAACGCGTCGATTTGCGCGCCATCAACGCCTGCATCAACGGCAGACCGCCGTCCGTGCGCGGTTGCGGCAAGACTTGTTTTTCCAAAGCGACCGCGCTTTGCGACAACAACACACCGGCCGCGACCAGTCCCGTGAACAGTGTCTTCATCCGTTTTCCTTTCGTTTCAACAGGTTAAAACTCTTTTTGCGCCCGCAAAAAATCGGGCAGATCCGCCGCCGGCATCGGTTTGCTGATATAGTACCCCTGAATGACATCGCATCCCTGTTTTTTCAGCAATTCCAGCTGTTCTTTGGTTTCGACGCCCTCGGACACGATTTCCAAGCCCAACGTATGCCCCAGATTGATAATGGCCTGCGCGATTTCCGCGTCGTCGTAGTTATGCGTCATGTCGCGCACGAAAGACTGGTCGATTTTCAATCTGTCCACCGCAAAACGCTTCAAATAGCTGAGCGACGAATATCCCGTGCCGAAATCGTCGATCGCCAATTTTATCCCGATGCGGGACAGGCGCGACAGGATGTTGTCAGCCTTGCGCGCGTCCTGCATGACGACGCTTTCCGTCAACTCCAATTCCAGCCGCTTCGGATCGACGCCGCTGTCGATCAACACCTTTTCAATGGAACCGGCCAGATCCTCCTGCTGGAACTGGATGGCGGACAAATTGACCGCGACCGAAATTTCCGGCAATCCCATTTGATCCCACAGCTTCATATAACGCAGGGCTTCCTTTAAAATCCAATCGCCCAGCGGAATGATCAGCCCCGTGTCTTCGGCGATCGGGATGAAACGCACCGGCGACACCATGCCGCGCGTCGGGTGAAACCAGCGCACCAACGCTTCGACCGCGTTGACCTTGCCCGTTTTAACGTCCAGCTGCGGCTGGAAAAACAAGGCGAATTCGTTTTGCACCAACCCTTTGCGCAAATCGCGTTCCAAAGCCAGCCGATCTTCGGTTTCCTCGTTCATTTCCTGCGAAAAGAAAAAGTAGCTGTTCGGCGCGGAATGCGCGGCCGTGCGCAAAGCCATATCGGCGAAATTGACCAGCTTGTCTGGTTCCGTCCCGTCGTCCGGAAAGATCGAAATGCCGACATTCGCGCCGATGTTGACTTCGGTTCCGTCCAAAAAAATCGGTGCCAAAATCGTTTCAATCATCGTTCGCGCACTTAACGCCGCGGTTTCCGTGTTCGGCACGTCCTCGACGATCATCGTGAACTCGTCCCCGCCGATGCGCGCGACGAAATCTTTCGGCGATGCCATTTTCAACAGCCGCTCTGCGACCGTTTTCAACAAATTGTCGCCCGCCGCGTGTCCCAACGTATCGTTGATGCGGTTGAAATTCGTCAAATCGGCAAAGATCAATGCCACTTTCTTTCCGCGGCTTTCCGCGCGCCGCAATATCTGGCGCAACTGTTCGTGGAACAACCGGCGGTTCGGCAACCCCGTCAGCTGGTCGTAATTGGCCAGATGCATAATCCGCCCCTCTGCGTTTTTGCGATCCGTCACGTCGTCGCGCACAATCACGCAATAGGCCAAATCGCCGTTGGCATCTAAAATCGGGGAAATGCGTTCGTCCACCGTGTAAAGAGAACCCGATTTGTGGCGTTCGACAATTTCACCGCGCCACCCTTTGCCCGCGCGCAGAACGCTCCACATTTCCGAATAGAACGCCTCGTTCTGGAAATCCGTGCGCTGGTGCACCAGCTTATGTCCCAAAATCTCTTCACGCCGATAACCGCTTTGAATGCAAAAGGCATTGTTCACCCACAAAGCAGCCCCTGTTTCGTCCGTAATGACAAACGCGTTCGGGGAAATTTCCAACGCGGCGCGCTGCAACCGCATACTCTGCTGGTCTGCGGCGAATTGCATCGCCATGGCCACGCGCAGGGAAAACGTTTCAATCCGCTGAATGGTCACGCTGTCCAGCTTGCCCAATCCGGAATGGATTTCCAAAACGCCGTCAACGCCGTCGTGCGTCACCAACGGAAACGCGATGATCTGCCGGATGTGTTCGCGGCCGTCGGCGTCAACGATCTTGTCGTCGGCCAATTCGACGACGAACGTCCGCTTGGAACGGATCGCCTGTCCCGTCGGGCCAAACGTTTCCGTCAAATCGTCCCACCGGATCGGTTTTGCGGGAAATCCGGCGGCCAACTTTCCGGCGACGGCGCAAACGTCGATTGAACCGTCCTTTTCCTTCCGGCCGATCCACACCAAGGGACACCCCAGCAACTCGACGATTTTTTCGCACAGGAAAGAGCAGAACTGTTCGTACGTCTGACCGCGCAAAACACGGCGCAGCGTCGCGTGCAAAATAGCGTCCATGCTTTCAGACATCTGGCGTCTGGAAATATCGCGCAACTGGCAGATGTAACCGCCGTCAAAGGGGGTGACGACTGCTTCGACGGGAAATTCCGTGTCGTTTTTGCGCAACCCGACGACCTCTGTCGTATTGGCCGGAACGTTTTCGCCGCACACTTCGCCCAGCGCGCCAAAAACGGCACCGACATGGTTGGCATCCGGCAAAACGGCGGCGACCCGCATACCGTTCAGTTCGTCATTATCATAACCGAACATCCGGTGCGCGGTGGCGTTGGCCGAAAAAATCCGCCCGTCCGGCGTGATTTTCAGCACGGCGCTTTGATTGTTTTTCAGCAGCGAAACCAGTTTTCCGATCCTTCCATAGGCCTTAAAAAACTTTTTAGCTTTATAACCGAAGCCGGATGAAAATCCAAGTTTTTTTCGCCGCTTTAAATTAAAAAAGGGGTATCCCGTTTTAAACGTTGATTTTTCCGCCGCCGCGCTGTAAAAAATAGTATCTGAAAGCTTGCATCGACTAAGGATAAACCATGTCTAAAAGTTCTCTTTTCGGTCTGATCCTCGGCTGGGGGATTGTGTTCATCTCGATCCGTCTGGCGACGCCGGATATGCTGATGTTCTGGGATTTGAACAGCTTTTTGCTGGTCATCATCGGACCGTATTTTTCCATGCTGATGGCGTATTCCGGATCGGATGTCCACGCGGCGAACAAAAGCTGGCTGGGCATTTTCAAAAACCGGAAAATCGACGCCGTTTCATATAAGGACGAGGTCGGCCGTTTCGTGCGTTGGGCATACATCACACAGAAAAACGGTTTGCAAGGTTTGGAAAACGACGCCATGTCGTCCGTCGGCGATGACGATCCGTTTTTGAAATACGGGGTCGAGCTGGTCATTTCCGGATACACCGGCGCGGAAGTCCGCGAAATTTTAAAAGAATCCGCTTTCAGCTCCTACCAGCGATCCGGCAAACCCGCAGAAATTTTGACAAACATCGGCGCATACGCCCCTGCGTTCGGCATGGCGGGGACGCTGATCGGCTTGGTCGTGATGCTGGGGAACATGGGCGCGGACCCCGCGTCAATCGGCACGGGCATGGCCGTCGCTTTGATCACGACGTTTTACGGGGTTATGTCCGCCCGCCTGATCTATCTGCCGGCCGGCATCAAGCTGTCCGCTCGCAATGACGAAGAGCTGTTCCGCAACCTGCTGATCACGGAAAGCCTTGTCCTGCTGGCCGAACGCAAAAGCCCCCGCTACATTCAGGACAAACTGAACGCTTTCATCGACCCGTCGCAGCATTTTCTGATCGACCGCGATATGCAACGCTGACGGAGGCCGAAAATGGATTTACCCCCGAAGAAAAAAGAGGTCAACACAGACGACTGGCAAGGGACGTATGGCGACTGTGTGACGCTGTTGCTGTGTTTTTTCGTGATGTTGCTGGCGGCGTCGAAAATGGATACCGTGATGTTCGAGCAGATCCGCACGGGTATGACGCGCGAATTTATGGACAGACCCGTTGATCAGCCGATCACCCTGCTGCGCGCCGATCTGGACGACGATTTGAAAGTCCTGTCCATGGACACCGTTTCCTCTTTGGGCAGCGACCATTTGGGGCTGGTTCTGGATCTGGAAACGGACACCTTTTTCGACGCGGGTTCCGCAACGCTGAAAGCGGCCGCCATTCCCGTTTTGCGCCGTTTGGCGTCCACTTTGAACGCGCCGCGCTATAAAATCTTCCGTTTCGAGGTGCAGGGACACACGGACGACAGCCCGATCAACACGCCGCAATTCCCGTCGAACTGGGAACTGTCGTCGGCGCGCGCGTCCGCCGTCACGCGCTTTCTGATCCGCAGCGGCATCGACCCCACCCGCCTGCGCGCCGTCGGACTGGCCGATATCCAGCCGCGCTATCCGAACAGGGACGCCAACGGGGAACCGATCGCCCACAACCGGCAACGCAACCGCCGCGTCCGTTTGCGCATGGATCCCGTCTATAAATAAGCAAAAGGCGGCTTGGTTTTCAGCCGCCCGCGAATTTGCCTTTGAAAAAGTTTTCGTTTCCCGTTTTTCGGGCGGTCAGCCTGAAAACAACGCATCCGTCGGGACAAACGACCGTTTTCGTGTATTTGCCCTCTCCGCCGATGTTTTCCAAATCGCCGCCGCTTCTGACCGCTTCCATCACGGGAAACAGAACGGTCATCACCTTTGAACAAATCCCCTGCCCGCACTGATTGACCGGACAGCCGTAGGTGCATTTGTAAACGTCGCCGATTTCTTCGCCGTTGCGGCAGTAATGCTCCGTATGATCGCCGCGCAGAAACCCTGTCACTTCGATTTCAAATTCGTATTCCTCGGCATACCATTTTTTCATAACACCCCTCCGGTCAGGATATTCAGTTCGTTTTCCAAAACGGCCAGCTCATCCGGTTCGGACAGGCGGTGACCGCTGTTTTTCAAAACAATCACTTTAACGTTTTCACTTTTCAGCGCATCCATTGTTTTAAAAGCCGTTTCTACCGGAACGCAGTCATCCTTCGCCCCATGGATCAATGTGACGGGACAACGGATGTCCAGACTATCCGTCCCGTTTAAAACCAGATGCTTTTTGCCGTCCTCGAACAAAGCGCGCGTCCACGGATCGCCCTGCTCCGTCCAACCGTTCGGCGTGTAAATAACGCCTTTTTCCATCACGTCTTTTTTCTGCTCGTCGGAAAACGAATTCCAAACACCGACCGTGAAATCCGCGGCGGCGGCCAATCCGACGACGGCCTTGACGCGTTTAGGACGCGCGACGGCGGTCAGCAAAGCGATCCACCCGCCCATGGAACTGCCAACCAAAACAACGGGATTTTCCGTTATCCGGTCGATAATTTCCAACGCGTTTTCACGCCAGATGCCGATTGTTCCATCCGTGTAACGACCCGAAGATTCTCCGTGTCCGATAAAATCAAACGCGACATACCCCCACCCGCGCCGTTCGCACACGCCTTGTAAAAACAGAGATTTGGACGCGTTTTTATCCGACAGCGTGCCGTGCATGAAAACGACATCCAACGGCAACCGCCCTTTCACGCGGCGGCAGGACAAAGACCGACCGTCTTTCAAATCCAAAGTCAGATCCATCATTCCCCCTTACAGATCCGCGAACAGATCGTCTTCGTCAGCGGCTTTTGATTTTCCATCGGCCTTTTTATCCTCTTTTTTAGCCGGTTTTGCGTCCTCTTTCTTTTCTTCGGGCTTGTCCATGGCGTCGCCGTCGTCGGAATCGCCGCCGAACAAACCGAACAGCTTTTTCTTTTCCACCTTGGTCGGCTCGGCCTTTTCGCCCCAAACGCCGGCCTGTTTTTTGCCCGCGTCGCGAATTTCCTTGTCCAGATTTTCATCCAGCATCTGCAACGCTTCGGCTATAGTCGGCAAAGAATCCTCATCGGCGTATTTTTTCGCCAGCAGCATATACTTGTAGCATTCGATCAAATCCGGTTCGACGCCGTTTCCTTCGCAATACATCGGCGCCAAACGGTAAAACGCGATCGGATCGTTGTTTTTGCCCAATTCGGAATAGATCGCCACGGCCTGCTTCGGATCGGCTTTGATCCCCTGCCCCAAAACATAAACATCGGCCAACGCCAGCTTTGCAACGGCGTTTCCGGCATCGGCGTTTTGTTTCAGCGTATCAACGACCGGCTGGAAATTGTCGTCGCGCACGGCGCGGTTCAAATCGCGTCTGGAAACGCCGCCGGCAACAATGACCTCTTGCACGGCCGTTTTGGCCGTCACCTTGATTTCCTCTTTTTCTTCCTCTTTTTGCGCCGCGTCGTTTTTAGAATCGCCCTCCAGTCCCGCCTCTTCCAACGAAGCGGCTTCTCTGGCCAAACGCGGCAAGGATTCCTCGCGCGTTTTCTTTTTCCATTTCTGCGCCCTGCTTTGAGCGATCGCGACATCCTCGTTGCGCATATTCTGCATCAGCTCGTTGCGTTTTTGCGCCGCTTCCTCTTTCAGCGGCGAAGTGCCGTAAGCGGAAATCAGGTTGAAATAGACGTGCGCGCCGATCACGTTGAACGGCAATCCGCGCACGGTCGTGTTGGAATACAGCTTGGCCAGCTCCATTTGCGCTTTGACGTTGCCCTGATCGGCGGCCAGCTTGTACCAGAACACGGCCTGCGAAAAATCCTGCGGCGTGCCGATGCCCTTTAAGAACATCCGCCCCAACGCAATCTGGGCGGGCGCGTATCCCTGATCCGCCGATTTTTTATAGTATCCGAACGCCTCGACCGCGTCCTTTTTCACGCCGACACCCTCTTCCAGCATCAGGCCGATGTTGTATTGCGCGGGATAGTTTCCTTTTTCCGCCGCCTTTTTATACCATTGGAACGCCTTTGCGTAATCCTTGTCGCGCCCCTGTCCGGTGTAAAACGCGTTCCCGATTTTCAGCGCGCCTTTCGCGCTGCCTTCGTCCGCGGCCTGCTGATAGATTTCCAACGCCTTCATTTCATCCTGCGGCACACCGGCGCCCTTTTCGTACAAAGCCCCCAGACTGTAACGAGCCTCGGCGTTCTTTTCCTTTTCGGCCAGCCGCGTCAATTCCTCTATGGCAAAGGAATAATCACCGTCGGCGACGGCCTCCATCGCCTCTTGCAACGTCGCAAAAGCGGGCGAAGCGAACGCCAGAAAGGAAACACCGAAAACCAAACGACCGATAGAATGTTTCATATTTCAATCCCCCGAAATGATTAAGGAATGTCGCCGCGAACGTCTTGCACCATTTGTTCCAAACGTTTGATGTCGTGAACGACCAAAGCCCCGCTTTCGCGCGTGACGATCCCCTGTCTGGCCAAATCGCCCATGGTGCGGGCGACCGTTTCGCGCACGGTGCTAATGCGCGCGGCGATGTCGCTGTGAACGGGAATGGGGGAAATGTAGATTTTGCCGTCCTTTTCCACCCCCTGTTTGCGCGCCAGCCGCAGAATTTCCGCGTGGATGCGATTGTTCGCGCCCAAAGTGGACAGTTCAACAATGCGTTCGTTGGCGTGACGGATGATCGACGACATCCGCTGCATGATGCGCAGGGCGACCAAGGATTCCTTGCGCAATCCGTCGCTGAATTTCTCGGCGGACAAAAACGCGATTTCCGACGGTTCCAAAGCGATCACCGTCGCCGACCGCGGCGCTTTGTCGATCGCGGCCATTTCGCCGAAAAAACCGCCGGCTTCAATATCGTCCAAAGTCACTTCGCGGCCGGACAGCGTATAGATCAATACGCGCACTTTTCCTTTTTGCACGAACAGCAAATCGGAATTCCGGTCTTCGCGGTTGATGATTTCCTGACCGGCGCGAAAGCTTTTCCAACGCAGGTGGCGATCCATCTCTTTGCGGAAAGTTTCCGATGTTTCGCTGAAAAGCGGCAATGAATCAATTTTCAACGCGATCCTCCCTTTGGCGTTCAAAACGTCATTTGAAAATCACCGTCCGGTGCCCGTTCAGCAACACGCGGCGTTCCGTATGGTACCGCACGGCGCGTGCCAGAACGATGTTTTCCAGATCCTTGCCGATCGCGACCAGCTGTTCGGGCGTGTTCGTGTGATCGACACGTTCGACGGCCTGTTCAATGATCGGCCCTTCGTCCAAATCCGCCGTGACGTAATGCGCCGTCGCCCCGATCAGCTTCACCCCGCGTTCGTACGCCTGATGATACGGCTTCGCCCCTTTGAAACTGGGCAGGAACGAATGGTGGATGTTGATGCAGTGTCCCGTCAGCGCGCGGCACATATCGTCGGACAGAATCTGCATATAGCGCGCCAAAACGACCAAATCAATATGCAGCTCGTCTTTCAACGCCAGAATTTTGTTTTCCTGCGCGCGTTTTTCCTCGAACGTCGAACCTTTGGGCAGCGGCAGATAGAAATAAGGGATTTTGTGCCATTCGACGAAATCGCGCATATCTTCGTGGTTGGAAACGACCCCCGCGATGTCGATGTTCAGCAATCCGGCGCGGTAACGGTACAGCAGATCGTTCAGGCAGTGGCTTTCCTTCGACACCGCCAGCAACAGACGCGCCGGCCGGTCGCCGTTGTGCAGTTTCCACGTCATGGCGAATTCGTCCGCCACGGCCTGAAAAGCGGCCTTAAAAGCGGGACGGAAGCTTTCGCCCGTTTCCGTGGTGAAAACGATACGCATAAAAAACAGCTTGCTCAGCGCGTCGCCGAACTGCGCCGCTTCGGTCACAAAACCGCCCCGTTCGGCGATAAAGCCGAACACGCGCGCCGCGATCCCCGTTTTGTCGGGACAAGTGATTGTCAAAATATGCGTTTCTTTTACCATACTTTATTCATCCGTTTTAACAGCTTTTTATCGCAAGTCATTGTTTTGCATTGTTTTCCGTTGCGATTTCCGCCATTTTTGCCATCAGCTTCCGCATCCCTTTGATCCGGTCTTTCGCCACGTCCCAAACGCGTTTGTAAACGATTTTCTGATCAGGACGCAGCTTTGCCGCACCGTTGTTCTGCGCTATGAATTTAACAAGTCCGGCCGGATTTGGAAAGACATTATTTCGCAAAGTGATGACCGCGCCTTTGGGCCCAGCCTCGATCTTTTCGACGTTGGCCTTGCGGCACAGGGTTTTGATCGCGATGATTTCCAGCAGGTTTTCGACTTCGGGCGGCAAAGCGCCGAAACGGTCGGTCATTTCCGCGGCGAAAGATTCGATTTCGCCGACCTCCGTCATTTCGGCCAGCCGCTTGTATAACCCCATGCGAATGCCCAGATCGCGCACATACGTTTCGGGAATCAAAACCGGCATTCCCGCGTTAATTTGCGGCGACCAGCCTTGTTCCGCCGCGCCGTCGTCCGAACCGTTGCGGGCTTCGGCAACGGCCTCTTCCAGCATTTTCTGGTACAGCTCGACGCCGACCTCTTTGATATGGCCGGACTGCTCCTCGCCCAACAGGTTGCCCGCCCCGCGGATGTCCAGATCGTAACTGGCCAGCGTGAATCCCGCCCCCAGCGTGTCCAGTTTCTGCATGACCTCCATGCGTTTCAAGGCGGTCTTGCCGACTTTCTGCCCCGCGGGCAGCGTCAGATAAGCGTATCCGCGCGTTTTGCCGCGCCCGACGCGCCCGCGCAGCTGGTAAAGCTGCGCCAACCCGAACATATCCGCGCGGTGGATGATCATCGTGTTGACCGACGGCATATCCAACCCCGATTCAATGATCGTCGTTGACAGCAGAACGTCGTATTTTTTATCGGCGAAAGCGGTCATGATGTCTTCCAATTCCTTGGGCGTCATGCGGCCGTGCGCGGCGACGACCTTGATTTCCGGCACAAGGACTTTCAGCTTTTTCATCACCTCGTCCATATCGGAAATGCGCGGGCAAACGTAGAAAGTCTGGCCGCCGCGCATCCGTTCGCGCATCAACGCTTCGCGGATGATGACGGGGTCGAACGGCAAAACGAACGTCCGCACCGCCAACCGGTCAACGGGCGGCGTGGCGATGACGCTCAGTTCCCGAACGCCGGTCAGCGCCATTTGCAACGTGCGAGGAATGGGCGTCGCCGTCAGCGTCAGCACATGGACGTTCGCGCGCAACTGTTTCAGCCGTTCCTTGTGCGCGACGCCGAAATGCTGCTCCTCGTCCACGATCAGCAGGCCCAAGTTTTTAAACGTCAGCGTTTTCGCCAGCAAAGCGTGCGTGCCGACCACGATGTCAACGGAACCCTCGGCCAGCTCTTTTTTGATTTGCGCCGCCTGCTTCGCCCCCGTCAGGCGCGACAGCTGGGCAACCCGCAGCGGAAAGCCGGAAAGCCGCTTGACAAAGGTTTCGTAATGCTGACGCGCCAGCAACGTTGTCGGCACGACGACGGCGACCTGAACACCGTTCATCGCGGCGACGAAAGCGGCGCGCAGGGCGACCTCGGTTTTGCCGAATCCGACATCCCCGCACACCAGCCGGTCCATCGGGCGGCCTTTGGTCAAATCGGCCAGAACGTCGTTGATGCTTTTTTCCTGATCCTCGGTTTCCGTATAGGGGAAACGGGCGCAAAAATCGTCATAGACGCCGACGGAAACGGGCAGAACGTCGGCCTTTTTCAAATAGCGTTCCGCCGCGACCTTGATCAAAGCGTCCGCCATGTCGCGAATGCGCTTTTTCAGCTTGGCTTTGCGCGCCTGCCACGCCGCGCCGCCCAGCTTGTCCAGCAAAACGCCCGCCTGTTCCGAACCGTAGCGGGACAGCACTTCGATGTTTTCGACGGGGACGAACAGCTTGTCGTCGTCGGCGTACACCAAACACACGCAATCGTGCGGCGCGCCGCCGACCTGCAAGGTCGCCAACCCGCTGTACCGCCCGATGCCATGGTCGATATGCACGACCAAATCGCCCTCGTTCAGCGCGGAAACGTCGGAAATGAATTGGTCGCCGCGCTTTTTGCGCTTGACGGAACGGATCAGCCGGTCGCCCAGAATGTCGGATTCCGAAACGACCGTGACATCGCCCATGCGGAATCCCTGATCCAGCGGCAAAACGGCGAAAGGCGTTCCGTCCTTTGTTTTCAACGCCTGATCCCACGTGTCAACCTCTGTCGCGACGACGGCGCGCTCCTTTAACAAAGAAATCAACCTCGCCCTCGAACCGTTTGAAAAACCGCACAAAATGACGTGACGTTTTTTCTGACGTTCGGCCACGATGAACTTGCGCACCTCGTCATAAACGTCGGTGTCCGGCACGGCGCGTTCGGCGGAAAAGTCCCTGCCCGCGCGGCCGCCAGCATCGACGACATCCACATCGGTTTTCATTTCCGGCGCGGCAAACGGAAACGACCGGTAAACCGCCCGCCCCGTCAACAGCCGGTCGAATTCCGCCCTGTCCATAAACATCCGTTCGACCGGAACGGGGTGATAGACCATGCCGCCTTCGGACAGGCCGTTTTGCTCAGCTTCCTTGCGCGCCTGATAAAACTCGCCAATCTGTTCGATGCGGGAATCAACCGCCTCGTCCGCCTGATAATCCAGCGAAACGACAGCATCCGGCACAAAAGCGAACAAAGTGTCCATTCCGTCGTGGAACAAAGGAAGCCAGTGTTCCATACCGACGAACCGCCGCCCTTCGGACACGCTTTCATACAAAACGTCTTTTGCGCCCATGCCGAACAGCTCGCGGTAATTCGTGCGGAAACGGGACACCGCCGCCGCGTCCAAAGCGACTTCGCTGACGGGTTTGAACACGAACCGGTCGATTTTCCCCGTCGTCCTTTGAGTCATGGGATCGAACGTGCGGATCGTTTCCAGCTCGTCCCCGAACAAATCGAGGCGCAAAGGCTCCGGCGTTCCGGGGGCGAACACGTCGATGATGCCCCCGCGCACGGCGTATTCGCCGGGTTCCATCACCTGTTCGGTGCGCTGATAGCCGTTCTTTTCCAGAAAAGCGTGAAAAGCCTGTTCGTCAAAGGTTTTGCCCGCTTCGGCGGTCAGCGAGGCTTTGAAAAAATCGAACGGCGGGACGCGCTGCAAAACGGCGTTGGCGGTCGTGACGACCAACCGCGGGGCTTTGCCCTTTCCCGAATGCAGCCGCGACAACGTTTCCAACCGCCGCGCCACAACGTCCGTGTTCGGCGACACGCGGTCGTACGGCACGGTGTCCCACGCCGGAAAAGGCAGAGCGTCCAGATCGGGCGCAAAAAACGCCAACCGGTCGATCAACGCGGACAAATGCGTGTCGTCGCGGCAAATGTGCAGAACGTCGCCCGTTTGCCGCGCCATTTCCGCCAAAACCAAAGCCGCGGCGTTGTCGGGAACGCCGGCCAGCAGATGCTTTTCGGGATTTTTAGAAAACTTCATTTTAAACTTGCTCCGTATCACAAGATAAATACAATAGGACAAAAAGAAAATCACCTTTTATTTTTCAGGAACCCGTCGATGCGCCCCGAAATTCTGTTTCCCTTTTTCGCCCCGATGGACAGCCTGCCGGGGATTGGCAAAAAAACGGCGGTTTTGTGTGAAAAGCTGTGCGGATCGACGGTCGCCGACCTGTTGTTTCATATGCCGACGGGGTACATCGACCGGCGGTTGAAAACGAAAATCGCCGACGCGCCGGAAAACGCTGTTGTCACAATCGAGGTCGAAGCCGTCCGCCACATCGCTCCCGCCACGCGCAAAAGCCCCTACCGCGTCGTTTGCCGCGACGACACGGGGACGATCACGGTTGTTTTCTTTCACGCTTTCGGCAATTATCCGGCGCAAGTCCTGCCCGTCGGGGAACGCCGTTTCATCAGCGGCAAAGTCGAACGGTTCGGCGCGGGAAACGCGCAGATTCAAATGCCGCACCCCGATTATATCGTTTCCGAAACGGAATTTGACAAAATCCCGCAAATCGAGTGCGTTTACCCCCTGACGGCGGGGCTTTCCGGCAAAATTTTGAACAAAGCCGTTCGTACCGCTATCGAAAAGATGCCCGTTCTGCCTGATTGGCAAGACCCCGCCATGACCAAACGCGAACATTGGCCGGATTTTCAAACCGCGCTGAAAATCGTTCATTTTCCGCAAACCGACGCCGATTTGCAAAATGCGCGGCCGGCGAAACAGCGTCTGGCCTATGACGAATTGTTGGCGAACCAGCTGGCTTTGGCGTTGGTTCGCCGCGATTTGCGCCGCGCCGCGGGACGTTCGATTCACGGCGACGGCCGGATAAGGAAAGCGGTGCTTGACGCTTTACCGTTTTCACTGACGGGCGCGCAAATCCGCGTGTTAAAGGAAATCAACGCGGACATGGATTCGCCGCTGCGAATGTTGCGGCTGGTTCAAGGCGACGTCGGGTCGGGCAAAACGATGGTTGCGCTGTTTTCGATGCTGAACGCGGTCGAAACGGGGGCGCAGGCGGCGTTAATGGCGCCGACGGACATTCTGGCGAACCAGCATTTCAATTCGATATCGAAAAACGCGGCGGCGGGCGGCGTGAACGTCGTTCTGCTGACCGGCCGCGACAAAGGCAAAAGGCGGCAAGAGATTTTGGATCAAATCGCATCGGGCGCGGCGCAGATCGTCATCGGGACGCACGCCTTGTTTTCCGACGATGTCGTGTTCAAAGACCTTGCCCTGACCGTGGTTGACGAACAGCACAAATTCGGCGTGCATCAACGGCTGAGCCTGTCGGAAAAGGGCAACAGCGCGGATATGCTGGTGATGACGGCGACGCCGATCCCCCGCACGCTTGCCCTCACCTATTACGGCGACATGGAAACGTCGCAGATCGACGAATTGCCGCCGGGGCGCAAACCGATTGCGACGCGCGTCCTGCCCGCGCAAAGGCTGGACGAGGTCGCCGCCGCCCTGCGCCGCACATTGGCGGACGGCAACAAAGTGTACTGGGTCTGCCCGCTGGTCGAGGAAAGCGAGAAAATCGACCTTGCCGCGGCCGAGGAACGGTTTGAATACCTGAACCGCCTGTTCCCGAACCGCGTCGGGTTGGCGCACGGCAAGATGAAAGGCGCGGAAAAGGATGCTGTCATGCAAAAATTCGCGGGCGAAGAGCTGGACATTCTGGTCGCGACGACAGTGATCGAAGTCGGCGTTGACGTTCCGGCCGCGACCGTCATGGTGATCGAACACGCGGAACGGTTCGGGTTGGCGCAACTGCACCAGTTGCGGGGGCGCATCGGCCGCGGGGATCGGGCGTCAACGTGCCTGTTGCTGTATGCCGACCCGCTGGGTCAAACGGCGAAATCGCGGTTGACGGCGATGCGGGAAACGCAGGACGGGTTTAAAATCGCCGAAGAGGATTTGACACTGCGCGGCGCGGGCGAAGTGCTTGGAACGAAACAAAGCGGCGTTCAGGAATTCAAAATCGCCGATCTGGCGACCGACCGCGATTTGCTGACCATGGCGCAAAACGACGCCAAATATATCCTGAACATCGACCCCGAATTGAAAACGGAACGGGGCAAGGCGTTGCGGGTGCTGTTGTACCTGTTCGGCAAGGACGAAGCCGTCAAAACCCTGAAAGCCGGATGAAAAAACATCAAAAAACGCTTGATTCGCGTCAAAAAAACGTGTAAAAGCACACTGTCAACAAAATTTGGAGGTTTCTGTTATGACGATTGATTTCGCCGGCGAATTTATCCCTTACATTCGTATGTAATGACAGCGATCGAAAGCCCCGCAAACGCGGGGCTTTTTCATTTTCCGTTTTGTTTTCCCTCCCCGCCCGAAAACGGACGGCGCGACCCGACGTTTTCCGGCGGCGCCGGATCGCCGTGAAAATATTAAGATATTGTTAAAAAACGATTGCACATTCCGTCAAACGGTGTATGAGTGATAACACTTTGTTTTTCTTTACAGGAGGGGGAAAAATCCATGCGCGTCGTCACGAAACACGGTCTGTCCGTTTTGAACCGCCGCTATCAATCCGTTTTAATCAAATGCCTGTTGGCGGGAATGGTGTTTTTGCCGCACACGGCGAACGCTTATTTAAATTTCGATCCGAAAACCGGAATACTAAAGGTGGATCAAAATTCGACGCTTGATAACTCCTACTCTGTCAATGAAATCGCGTTCGATGCATCCGAAAAGTTTGTTTTGGACGGCAAGAACAATTCCCTGGTCGCCAGCAACGATTCCATAAAAATTTCTGGAAACGGCATACTGAAAGACATTGTAATGACCGGAACAGTCACCGGCGCAGGCGACAACACGGCGACCGTCGCCGGATATGTCACGTTCAACACGGCGGTTTCAAACATTAACCTTAATATTGGGGACGGCGCAAATCTCATTATGAACGGCACGATGCAGGGCGGCGCGTTGACTGGATCGGCGTCGTTATCAAATGTTTCTAATGGAATTTTTGATAACGTAGATGTTAGTAAATTCCTCGGCACCACCTGGGATGCACATTTTAAAAACAGCAACACCTTTTCCCTTGGCAACAAAGACGCCGGTAGCAGTATGAAATACGGCAATAATGTGTATATCTACGCCAAACAAATCACCGGATACTACCATGGATACTACAATCCCAACAACGCCGCCAACGAATTCAACTCCGGATACAACCTGTATTTAAAGAACTACGAAAACACCGCCGCCGGCACATGGCTTCTGAACAACGAAACCGTTTCCCTGAAAGGCGGCAAAATCGAAGGAAATCTGAACGGCGGCAGCCTGCGCCTTTTCGATGAAAATTCGCGGTTCAGCGGCGAATTGACGAATGTCAAAATCTATATCGAAAACGCGGACTACACCTGGAACGACAATATACAAATCGCCTCAACGTCATCTGGCAACCAATTTTACATCGGCGATCTCAGCGGTTCCGAACAACGCGTTTTCAATATGAACGCGGACCTTACCTTGGATGAAACATCTGTTGTGTTCACCCGTTATGCAACCGTCAAAGGGAACAATAAAACCATAACGACCCGATTCTTGCACGTGACTGAAAACAGCCAATTCAACAATGTTACAATCAAATTTGACGGGGATCTTGACGTGATGGGGGGGGGTACGCCGAACTTGGTCAACTCCACTCTGCAGGCGAAAAAAAACCTTACAACAGGCAATCTTAACACAACCGATTCAACGCTGACCGCGCGGAATCAAATCACCGCGGGTGACATCAACGTAAACGGCACATTGACCGTTACAAATACGGACACTTTTTCCGCCAACAGCATTACGGGCGCGGACGGCGCGACGGTTAGTTTTCAATCAAAAAGCACCATGCGCCTGAAAAACAGTAACGGAAGCCTGAATATCTCGAACGTTTTGTTGGATTTTGCAAATACGGATATCAATTTTCAAAATGCCGTTTTTACCAATACTCGAATGAAGACGAAGCTGGCGGATGACAACTCCATCAGGTTTGGCGAAGCCTCTTTTTCAGGAAACAATACTATAACAGCCAATGGTATTCAGGTGGCTCTGAATGATTCAATTACCGTTTCAGCCGACAGCAGCCTGACGTTGAAAAACATTGACGGCACGGGCAACGGCGTGCTGAATGGGAATTTAAACCTCTACGGTCATTTCACGGGCGATATGCAGGGGGACATGGAGATTACCGCCGGCAACAACCGTTCGTTCAACGGAAAATTCGACGGCGGCGACATCACTGTGAAATTTACAGACAGCGATCTTTTTGATTTGGCAAAGCTGAATTTCACACAGGATTCAACCATAAACGTCCTGTTTATCGATAACGAATCCTGCACCAAGCCACCCCGCGTGATTGTCAATTCCGATTTTTCTGTTAATGAATTAATGATCTTTAACTACGTTGAATCTTCGGAAACCCTTGCACAGATCACCGGAACGGGAACGTTGAAAACGAGCTCAATCTATCTGTCTAACAACGGGAGTTCAAATTGGATAACCGCTTATTTCGACGGAATCAACATCGCCGCGCTGCACGACGATCTGAAGCTTGACAGCTACGGATACCACAATTTTACGAACAACGCGATTTCCGCAAAGAATAACATCAAATTTAATAAAGATTTGGATGTTACTTTCAACGGCAATTCGTCGTTGACTGCAACACTCATAACGGCAGGGAATATGATTGTCAACGGGGCTTTGACGGTCAACGGCGAGCTGAACGCGAACGATATCAATCTCAAAAACGGCGGCACTTTGTCGATGAACGGCAAACTGAATGCGGGGCAAATCATTGGCGGGACATTGAACATCATATTGCCCGAAACGGCGGGAACTTCGCCGATTATCACCGCGGACGCGAAAGATGTCACCTTGACGTTTGATTTGAAAAACGTTACGAACAAAGACGCGGCGCAACAATATCAACTGACAGACTCCACGGACGGCTACACCCTTTCCGGCAATTACAAAAAATGGGCTTTTTCCGCCGATAACTCCTTTACTTTGGAAGACTGGAAAGCCGATAAAGACAAATACCTGTTGTCCAACGTATGGGGTAATTCAAAAGGCACGCTGTGGATTTTAAAGGTTGCGGGCGGCGCGGAAAGCGCGATCGACGACCTGCGCATGGCGGGGATTTACGTTTCCCCGACCGAGGAAAACGCGTCCAAAATCCTTGACCTGATCAACGACAACCCGTTCGCCGACCGGCTGACCGATTTGCTGGACAGCGGCGACGCGGCTTTGCAAAAGCAGGCTTTGCGCGAAATCGCCCCGACGGACGCGACTTCTTCCGCTTTTAAAACGGCGAAAAATACGGCAAATGCCGTCATGAACGCCGTTTCCGGCCGTTTGGGCGGAGCTTCGGACGTTTCCGGCCGTTCGGGCGGCGACCTGACCGCCGGCGAATCCGTTGCGTGGGCGCAGGGAATGTTCAACCGCGCCAAAATGACGGGCGGCGACGGGTTCACGTCCGGCACGGCGGGATTTTCCGCGGGCGTCGAAACGAACTTGACCGACGAAATCAAAGCCGGCTTCGGCTACGCGTTCGCTTCAACAGACATTAAAACGGACCGTTCAAAAACCGACGTGGACACGCACACGGGGTTCGTGTACGGCGAATACGCGCCCGACGCGCTTTACGTCAACGCGATGCTGGGGTACGGCCGTTCCGATTACGACGACAAAGCCAAGTTGTCCGGCATGAAAAATTCGTACAAAGCCGACACGTTTTCCGCACGGGTCGCGGCGGGGTACGACATGGGCATCCTGACGCCCGAAGCGGCTTTGCGCTTCACCGCCGTGCGTCAAAACGCCTATACGGACGAACTGGGCGCACGCGTTTCGGCCAAAAACCTGAACACGACGACGGCCGTTGTCGGCGCGAAAGCGGGCAAAGACTTCGCCGCCGGCAAATACACCGTGTCGCCGGAAATGAAAGCCGCGCTGACTTATGATTTGACGCGCCCGAACGAAGACCGCACGGTCACGCTGCCCGACGGGTCAAGCTATGTCGCCGCGGGCGAACACCTGAACCGGCTGGGGGTTGAAGTCGGGGCGAAAGCCGCCGTCCGCCTGACGAACGAAGTCGAATTGTCGCTGTCCTACGACGGCGCGTTCAAAGAACACTATCAAGATCACACCGGCCTGATCAACGTCAAGGTCGATTTCTGATCGCCCTCGCCCGACACAAAAACGCCGCCCGATCATCGCACCGGACGGCGTTTTGTTATGCCGGCAAATCATTGATTGGTCGTCACCGCGCGGCGGTACAGCCGGATCAATTCGTTGCCGCCCGTTTCCGCGCCGACCATTTTTGAAATCATATGCGCCAATTCGTTTTCCGGCACGTTCATCATTCGCGCCAAAGCGTCCAGCGCTTCGCCACGTCCGACGCGCGCGTCCAACCGCAGGATTTCATAATTCGCCATAAAGAACCGGCGGATTTCCTGTTCGGTTTCCTGTTGCTTCAAATCCTCGGCCGATCCTTTTTCTATCATATTCAGATAGATTTTTCCGGGGGCGTATTCGTACGCCGCGCCGGTCGCCAGATCGACCGTCGTCGCGGGCGACAGCGGAAAGATAATCCCCGATGTCAGCATATGTTTGAAAAAGCTTTTTTCCGGAACGACCGTCAGGAAAAACGGACGGTTGACGTATCCGGCCTTTTTGGCGACAAAGTACAAATCGTTTTTCTGGCGGGGCAATTCGATTTCGCACGGCGTCGCGCAGACCCGCTTTCCGTCGCGGTCGAAAATCCCCGTTTCGTCAACGTTCGACGCGAAAGAAACGGTTTGTTTTTCGCCGACCTCCATTAAACCGCATCCGGCCAGCAACGCCAAAGCGGTGGCGGAACACAAGATTTTCGTTTTCATTTCATCCCCCTTTCAATCAGCGGCGTTCCAGATACAACAGCGGATCGACCGCTTTCGTCCCTTTGCGGATTTCAAAATGCAACTGCGATTCCTTCGCCCCGCCCGTCTTTCCGGCCTTGGCGACGGGCTGGCCGCGCCGAACCGTTTGCCCGCGTTTGACCAGCAGTTGCTTGTTATGGGCGTAGGCGGTGATCCACCCGTCGGCGTGTTTGATCAACAACAGGTTGCCAAACCCTTTCAATTCGTTTCCGGCATAGGCGACAACGCCGTTTTCCGCCGCCCGAACGTGCCCTCGGCGACTTTGATATTGACGCCGTCGTTGTGACGCCCCGCCCCCGCCGCGCCGAATTTCGTCATGACTTTACCGTCAACCGGCCAAGCGAATTTCGACCGCGACCGATTAGGCGCGGGCGGCAGACGCACCGCGTTTTTCTTGGTTGCCGGCGTCGTTTTTTTGGCGGAAGCTTTACCCGCCGTTTTTGCGGACGTTTTCGACGCGGTCGATCGGATCGCCACCTGTGCGGCGGGCCTTTCCACGATCGACCCCGGCAGTTTCAAAAACTGCCCCTCGTAAATGGAATACGGTTCTTTCAGCCTGTTTTGGCGGGCAAGCAAGCTCATATCCACGTTATAGCGGCGCGAAATGCTGTAAATCGTATCGCCTTTACGAACGACGTGGACGGACGCGGGCGGCAGCTTCAGCCTCTGCCCCGGCGACAGCAGGAACGGCGCGGACAAACCGTTCGTTTCGATCAGCGAACGGATCGGCACGTTGTAACGGCGGGACAACGAATACACCGTGTCGCCCTTTTTCACCGTCACAAACGACGGCGAAATGCTTTGAATCCGGTATTGCGTGCGGTCGTGAACGTTCGTGCGTCTGGAATTGACCGCGCGCACGGGACGGTATCCGTCCGAACTGTTCAATGGCACGACGACGCATCCGGACAGCGCCGCCAACACCAGCAGCGCGCCCGCCCGTCGTTTCCAATTCGTCGTTTTCAATCCGGTTTTCATCGCGCTTTGATTATAGAAATCATTTCGCTAAGAAAAGGTTTAAATCAAATTCAAAAATCACCTTTGAAAGCCGCCGCGTTTTAGGGTAATCTTTTGAAAATTTTAATGTTTTAAAGGACTTTTTTCCATGGCCGCCGCACCGAAAACCGTTTACGCCAAAGATTACAAAAAACCGGAATACCTGATCGACAGCGTTGACATGACGTTCGATCTGGGCATGGAAAAAACCGCGGTCGCGGCGCAAATGCGTGTTCGCCGCGCGCCCGAAACGCCGGAACACGCGCCGATGCGGCTGGACGGCGAAGAGCTGGTTTTAAAAAGCGTCGCCGTCAACGGAACGCCTTTGACCGAACGGGACTACACCCTGTCCGACGAGGGGATAATTTTGCGCGATCCGCCGGAAAGCTTCACGCTAAGCATTGAAACGGAAATCAATCCCTCCGCCAACACGAAACTGCAAGGATTGTACGCGTCCGGCGGCATCCTGTGCACCAAATGCGAAACGCACGGTTTTCGCCGCATCACGTTCTTTCCCGACCGGCCGGACATCATGCCCGTGTGGCGCACAACCCTGATCGCCGACAAAGCGACGCTGCCCGTTTTGATTTCAAACGGCAATATGGAATCCGCCGCCGACCTGCCCGACGGCCGGCGCAAAGCCGTGTTTTTCGACCCCGTGCCGAAAGCGTGCTATCTGTACGCCGTCGTCGCGGGCGACCTTGACCGGCGCGGCGACCGTTTCGTCACCCGTTCGGGGCGCGAAGTCGCTTTGAATGTTTTTGTGGAATCCGGCAAAGGCGACCGGTGCGCCTACGCCTTGGAATCCCTGAAACGCGCCATGAAATGGGACGAAGACACTTTCGGCCGCGAATACGACCACGACGTGTTCAATATCGTCGCCGTGTCGAATTTCAATTCGGGCGCGTGCGAAAACACGTCGCTGAACATCTTTAACGACAAATACATCCTTGCCGACCCGCAACATTCGACGGATGCGGATTACGCCGATATCGAAGGCGTCGTCGCCCATGAATACTTTCACAACTGGTCGGGCAACCGCGTGACGTTGCGCGATTGGTTCGACCTGACGTTGAAAGAGGGGCTGACCGTTTACCGCGATCAGGAATTTTCCGCCGATATGCGATCGCGCGCCGTCAAACGGATCGAGGACGTGTCCGTCCTGCGCGCCGCCCAATTTCCGCAGGATGCGGGGTCTTTGGCGCACCCGATCCGGCCGGATTCCTACATTTCCGTCCGATCCCTTTACACCGGAACCGTTTACAACAAGGGCGCGGAGGTCATCCGCATGATGGAACGCATGGCCGGCAAGGAAAAATTCCGCAAAGGCATGGATCTCTATTTCGCCCGCAATGACGGCAAGGCCGTGACGTGCACCGATTTCGTCGCCGCGATTGCCGAGGGCGCGGGCATCAACCTGACGCAATTCGCGCAAACGTGGTATCATCAGGCCGGAACGCCGACGGTCGAAGCGTCCGGCGTTTACGACGCGGCCGCGAAAACTTACGCGCTGACGTTGAAACAGCGCACGCCCCCCACCCCCGGCCAACCGGTGAAAGCCCCCTTTGTCATTCCGCTGGAAATCGGATTGTTGGATTCCAACGGGCGGGATATGCCCCTTTTTATCAAGGGCGGTGAAAGCAACGGCAAAACGTCCGCCGTCATCGTGTTGAACAAACCGGAACAAACATTCGTTTTTGAAAACGTCCCGCGGCCGCCCGTTCTGTCCGGCAACCGCGCCTTCACCGCGCCGATTTGGTTTAAAACCGCCCTCGCCCCCGAACAGCGCGGATTGCTGATGGCGCACGATTCCGACCTGTTCAACCGGTGGGACGCGGGACAGCAATTCGCGGCGGACATTATGCTGGATATGGTTGACGCCATACAAAACGGCCGCGCCCCCGACGTTCCCGACGCATTCATCCAAGCCCTGCGCGGATATTTGAACGACAACGCGGCGGACAAAGCCTTTGTCGCCCGCGCGTTCATCATGCCGTCCGAACGCGCGCTGGCGGAACGGATGAACATGATCGACGTGGACGCGATTCATGCGGCGCGGACGGCTTTGCGCGAACGGATCGCCGCGGAATTGGCGGACGAGCTGGCGGAAACCTACCGCGCCAATCAAACGGACGGCGCCTACGTCCCCGACGCCGAAAACTCCGGCCGCCGCGCCGTTAAAAACATGGCGTTGGCGTACCTTTGCCTGCATGATGACGCTTTGGCGGAAAAACAGTATTATTCGGCCGCGCATATGACGGACAAGGACGCCGCCGTCCGCGTGTTCGCCGGAAAAAACACGCCGGAGGCCGCCGCCGTCATGAACGATTTTTACCAAACGTACAAAAACGATCCGCTGGTCGTGAACAAATGGCTGACGATGCAGGCGACGGCCGGTGCCGACGCGCTGGCGACGGTTGAAAAGCTGCTGCGCCATGAATCGTTTTCCATCACCAACCCCAACAAAGTGCGCGCGCTGATCAACGCGTTTGCCGCCAACCAAATTGCTTTACACAAAAAAGACGGATCGGGATACGATTTCATCGCCGAACAAACGTTGGCCGTGGACAAAGTCAATCCGCAAGTGGCCGCCGCCATTCCCGTTGCGCTGGGCAACTGGAAAAAATTCGATCCGGCGCGTCAAAAAATGATGCGGGACGCTTTGACGCGCATATTGAACGCGCCCGATTTGTCGCCGAACACCTATGAAATCGTGTCGAAATCTTTGAAATGACCGGTTGAAAACAAACCTGAAACCGGATTAAAATGATAAAAACTTTTCAAGAGGGTTGCCATGAAAAAACGGTTTTTAACAGATATCGCCTGCTTTATCGCCGGTATCGGCATCGGCGTTCTTTTGACACCCGCGGACAAACACATCAACACGCCGCGTCCGCTGACCGCCCGCCTGTCGTCCCAAGGGCGCGCGGAAATCGAACAGGCCGTTTCGCAGGTCAACGATGTTCTGAACGACAAAGTCGGCGACATCATGGCGGACAAAACGCGTATGCTGCAGGCGATCACCGCCGCGTCCCCCGACCGCGCCGCCGCCGATTTCCACCTGTCCGGCATTGAAAGCAAATTCAGCGAAGCGCAGGCGCAAATCGACAAAATCATACTGGACGCTTTGGAAAAAATGCCGGCCGTCGATCGCCGCGCCTATATGGATTTTTATTTGAAAAGCCGCCCGAACGTCCGGCTGCAAGGGGTCGTCCTGCCGTTGACCGCGGCGACGGGGTTCGCGGGCATGGATCGCGAAATGACGCTGTCCCCGCGTTTTCCGACCGTTGACCCGATTTAAGGGCTTTCCGATGCCGCACGATTTGAAAAAAACGAACGCGATGCGCCTGTTGGATCAGGCGGGCGTTCCGTATGAATATTACGAATACGACATCACGGACGGCAAAATCGACGCCGTTTCCGTCGCCGCCAAAATCGGCCAAGCCCCCGAACAGGTGTTTAAAACGCTGGTGACGCAATCGCCGACGCGCGAACATTTCGTGTTCGTCATCCCGTCGGTTTGCGAATTGGATTTGAAAGCCGCCGCCAAAGCCGCCGGACAAAAAAGCGTCGAAATGCTGCCGTTGAAAATGCTGTTGCCGACGACGGGATACGTTCACGGCGGCTGTTCCCCCGTCGGCATGAAAAAGCCGTTCGCGACGTTCATCGACGAAACGGCTTTGCTGTATGACAAATTTTGCGTCAGCGCGGGAAAGGTCGGCGTCAATTTGTGCTTGGCGCCGCAGGATCTGGCCGGCTTTGTTCGGGCGCGCTTTGCCGATCTGACGATGCGCCCCTGACCGTTTCCTCTATAATCTCGTCCGCCGTCCACGGTGTTAAAAACCGCCTGACCGCTTTTCCCTCCGGATACAGAGGGGTGAACATGAAATTCATCGGCAGGGTGTAATG
>ERZ808259.201-NODE-201-length-35981-cov-6.373462_pt1 | contig 35981 bp, 37 predicted proteins | sample MGYA00521279_ERZ808259 | MGnify/ENA primary metagenome ERZ808259 (study PRJEB31516, sample SAMN03275586) | gut metagenome | biome: mammalia-associated habitat; material: feces | host: Papio cynocephalus | place: Kenya | collected 2012-07-27 ... | reverse complement strand
GGCAAACCGGACTACGAGTGGAGAAAGGTGAACACCGGCAAGGAGTTCATCGTGAAGTTTGACCCGATGAAGATGGATATGGCGATGCTGTTTGAGCAGACAGCGATGGGGCTGAGGTATGTCGCTTCGGCATATCCTTACCTGACGATTCACAGGAATATCCAGGAGCAGAAAGACGGGGATATGGCTCTGATAAGGCAGAACGATACTGAGAACAAGAGGATGAGGGTTCAGCGCAGAATCGAGAACCACGCTCTGGAGCTTGAGCACGGAATGGCCCCGGAACAGAATGGCCTGACCACACCTGCCTTGAAGGGAATCAGCGAGAGCGAGTTCGAGACGTTCGCGGATGCGCTGGCCGTTGTTACTCATCCGGAAGCACCTGACACAACGGACATAGGACCGTTCAACAAGGAGTTGAGCAATATGGATTACAACCCTCTTGACGCTATAAGCAGAACATAGCAAAATCATTCAATATTATGGCACAGAAACTCACATTGGAAGAAAAGCAGGGCATCCAGCGGATGCTGCTTGACTATGCGTCTGGATATGCAAGCCAGGCGAAGGCGGCGAATTCCCTGCGGGACATCGCAAGTCCCGGAACATTCAATGCCGTCGTGAACGGCAAGTTTGAAAGGATCAGCGATGAAATGTTCCTCCGCATCAAGGCAGCTGTCGGCAGCGGCAAGTCTGAAGGGTGGCAGATCTGTCAGACTTCAGCGTTCAAGGATGTGGAGACGCTTCTTGCGGACGCTCAGCAGTATCAGAACGTGTCCTGGATTGTGGCTCCTGCCGGAATCGGAAAGACAACAGCAGCGTTCCAGTATTCAAAGACTCACAGGAATGTGTTTGTCCTCGGATGCTCGGAGGATATGCACAAGGCAGACTTCGTTGAAGAGCTTGCGAAGAAGATAGGCATCAGGAATGAGGGGCTTACCGTCCGCGCGACTTTGAACCGGATTGTCGATGAGCTGGTCAAGATGAAAAGCCCCCTGCTTGTTTTCGATGAGGGGGACAAGCTCACAGACTCTGTGATGTACTATTTCATCAGCTTGTACAACGCCCTTGAGGACAAATGCGGCATCGTGTTCCTTTCGACACCGTTCATCCAGAAGAGGATCAGCAAAGGGCTCAAGCTCGACAAGAAGGGATACGAGGAGTTGTATTCACGGATCGGGCGGAAGTTTGTCCCTCTCTCCGGGGTCACCGAGTATGAGGTGAACGCCATTTGCCGGAACAACGGACTTGCCGATGAGAAGGCCATCGCGTCAGTGATACGGGAGTCCGGCGAACTCCGTAACAGCCGGATGGAATTCGACCTCCGTCGCGTCAAGAAATCAATCCACAAGCAGCTGAGGCTGGCGGCTGCGTCGAGACTCTAAACACTATTAAAAACCCTTTCAAACGGCATTCAAATGGCACGCACACTATCGGCAAAACAGGTATTGACAATCAAGTTCGACACGATTCGCCTCGGTGGAGGATGGGATGATTGTATCGGTGAGATTGAGACTACCGGGGTCTGGTTCATCTGGGGCAATTCCGGCAACGGCAAGACCTCGGCGGTGGTGTCATTGTGCAAGGAACTGTCTGCATTCGGCAAGGTCCTTTACAACTCACGTGAGGAGGGTGTGAGCCTGACGATGCAGAACACTCTCCGCCGCTATGGAATGGGCGAACTTGGCAGCAGATTCCAGCTGGCAAATATGTCACTTCCGGAGCTGGATGAAAAGATTTCGCAGCAGCGTTCCCCGAAGTTTGTCGTCCTCGACTCCTTCCAGTTCATGGGACTGACATATAAGGATTTCAGGGCTTTCTGCGAGAAGCATAAGAATAGGCTGCTGATATTCGTCAGCCGTACACGCGGACGCCAGCCGGAAGGACGTGCAGCTACAAGCGCGATGTATGACGCCTCCTGCAAGATCTGGGTGGAAGGGTACAAGGCGTTCAGCAAGGGCCGTTTTGTCGGTGCTACCGGTGAAATGACAATCTGGGATGAGGGGGCGAAGAAGTATTGGTCTGCTCCTGTTTAATATGTTATCGTATGGGAAATAAAAAACGCAATTATTCAAGGTTCTACGCCTTATGCAAGGCTAAAGGTATCGACCTCGAACAGTACAAGGATGATCTGATCTCGCAGTTCACGCATGGGCGGACAACATCACTGAGGGATATGAAGGATTCTGAATATGATGAGATGTGTAACTGCATCCAGAGTGGCAGGCATCAGTCCGAAAGCCGTGACGATTATGTATTCCGTCGCAAGAAGATGCGCTCGGCTGTCTTGAAGAGAATTCAGCAGATAGGTGTGGATACCACCGACTTCGATAAGGTAAATGCTTTCTGCCAGAACGTCCGGATTGCCGGCAAGCCTTTCGGGATGCTGACGATTGAGGAGCTGGAAGCGTTAATTCCTAAACTGGAGGCAATCATCAGGAAGCCGCGGCCGCAGAAAGAGGAATCCGTCCGTGCCGTGAAAATATTCCCGGTGTACGTGGGCAGGAATCCGAACCAGTTGCCAAGTTGAAATTAATTCATAAGGAGGTGTTCCTATGTAAGTTAAAGAAAGTGCGTATGGGGAGGTGTCAGGACATATTCGCATCCGAAAAATCCACGTTGCAAGCAGCGGATGCACAGGGGTTCGAGTCCCCGACCTCCTCCCAAGTTTTATCAATTCAAAATTGTGTATTATGGATATCAGTAAAATGACACCGCAGCAGAGGGCCGAACTGAAGGCCCAGCTTGAGGCAGAGGAACGTGCCGAGAAACAGAAACGTGAGGATGACATCAACTCCTACAAGGAACTTACAGCGGAGTTCTGCCATAAGACGATGGAGAAGATGGTGGCGTTGAGCTCATTGATGAGACAGAGAAAGGATGAGGTGTTCTCTGATGTCGCGTCTCTCATCGAACTTAAAGAGAGGCTCTTCAATGCCAAGGTGGATCGCCACAGCAACTCCTTCACGGCTGACGGCATCACGGTATCGCTCGGCAGGAGGACTAACGATGGCTGGGATGACACCGTGGAAGTCGGAATCACCAAGGTGAAGGAGTTCCTTTCCACATTGGCAAAGGATGAGGATTCATCGAAACTGTTCACCGCTGTGATGCAGCTGCTCTCAAAAGACCGCAAAGGGAACTTGAAGGCAAGCTCTATGCTCCAGCTGGAGAAGTATGCTGCCGAATGGAATGATCCTCTTTTCTCCGAGGGCGTGGCCATCATCCGGAATGCCTATTCCCCTGTTGAGACCTGTGACTTCATTTCAGTGTCCTACAAGGACCAGGATGGCAAGGTTCACGTGATTCCGCTTTCTTTGGCGGCAATGACAAGGGAGGACTGAATTATGGGGCAGATTAATGTGGATGACCTTTTCCGGCAGACAGCTGAGAAGAACATCACGACTCTTGCCGGTTCCCTAATCCGGGAGATGGAAATCAATGAAGCGCAGACGAAGCCGGAGAGGAAGGTGCACACCTCGACATTGATTGTAGGTGATGAAGGTGGTTTCATTGCCTTGGACGGCTCCGCGCATCGGATGGAGAATTGCTTCATAGAGCTTTTCAAGCGGAGACCGGAACTGAGGAGTGTGGTTCAGTCCGTCCTTGACAAGATGTTTTATATCGCGAATTTGTGACATGATGGACAAGGAGCGGACGATGGGTGCCGCCCCTTGTCTGTATAAGAATGAAAATATGACAGCGGAAGAGAAATATAAATTGCTGATGGACAGCCTTAAGAAGATTCGTGTGGCATTTGGCCCTGAAAAGGCAAAGGATTCGCTTGACATCGTCAAGCAGTCAATAAAGGGTTGGGCAGTATTCTGTGGCTTTTTTGATGCTTACATAAAGACTGAAAAAAAGAAGAAATAAGAAATGGCAAAGTATTTTATGACAATGCAGGACACTTTCAGCGGACTGCTTTCGATGGAGAGGCAATTGGCTTGCTATGCGGCTGCTTTTGAGCATTCTGTCCTTACAGACAAGGAGGTGGACAAGGTGGTGTCGTATCTCCAGAAGCGTCAGGAAAAGCTGCTTGCTGAAAACCCAAGATGGAAGAGCGTGGCCATAGACAAGTCTTATTGGCCGAATGGGGAGGTGTGCATCAGAATGGGCAACTATCAGATGCTTGGAATCGTGGTAAATTGTGTCGTGGAATATGCTGAATTATGATGACGGGCAGGATGTTGCCTTGCCGACAGAACGTGAGTGCGGAGAGTGCGTGTTCTTCCGGAACGGATCGGAGAGCGATTTCTGCGCGCTGACAATGGAAATGGTCGAGTGCTATGAAAAGGCTTGCGGGGATTTTGAAATAGAGGAATAATTGAGTTCCGATGATATTTGGGGGAAGGCAGACTGTTGTGTTGGTCTGCCTTTTGTTGTGTATAAAAGGCCACTCGAATGGATTGAAAGGTGGTTGAAAGGTTTTTTCTTGAATTTTGAGATTTAAGGAAAGTTTTATAATTTCGCAACGTGCTAAATATTTTTGCTATGGACAAAGATTTTAATAAAAGTTATGACCAGTTAATGGAAGGTTATAAGCCCTCGCAATATATTAATCAAGACTGGCCAATGAAAGATGGAATGTATCAGCAGTATTCGGCTTTCGAGGAAGATGTGCAATGCACATCAGGAACTCACACGTCAATTGTAATATTATAAGATTATGCCCAATTGGAGTTATTTCAAGAATAAATCCCAAACTTATGTGACACCACAGAATCCGAATGGAGGTGTCTTTTTCCTTGTTGAGCAGAAAAAGAAGCTCTTAAAAGAACTGTCAGAGCATACAGGAAGAAATACAATCTTGTACTTCTCGGCGTTTATGAATAAAAATGTTCGGGATTCAACTATCAATGATAAGGACATTAACGCCTTTATGGAAACTGTTCATGGACTTGATAGAAATAAAGGTTTGGATTTGATTCTTCATACTCCAGGAGGTGACATTTCGGCCACAGAGCAGATAATAAAGTATCTCCATTCGATGTTTGATGGGAATATTCGAGCTATTGTTCCGCAAATGGCTATGTCTGCAGGCTCAATGGTTGCTGTGTCTTGTAGGTCTATAATGATGGGAAAACAGTCTTGTCTTGGCCCTTTTGATCCGCAACTTAACAACTTGCCTTGCCAGTCTGTACTGAAAGAGTTTGAACGTGCAATAAATGATGTTAGCAGGAATCCGGCAAGCCTTGGCTTATGGCAAACAATTATCTCTAAATTGAATCCTACTTTCTTGACATTATGCCAACAAGCTGATGAACTTTCCAAAAATTTGGCTGATGATATCCTCTCGAAGACACAGTATTCGGAAGGAATAAAGGAACAAATAAAAGGTGTGTTTGTAAATAATGATGATAGTAAAGTTCATAGCCGGCATATCGATATTCAGAGATGCAAAGATGTAGGGTTGAATATTGAAGATCTTGAGGCTGATCCAAAGATTCAAGATCTGGTGTTGAGCATACATCATTGCTGCATGATACTTGGTGAGACTAGTAATATTGTTAAAGTTGTTGAGAATAACATCGGAGGAGAGTATTCGTGTCACCTGCCGGCACAACAGTCTCATGTTCCAGGTCCTTTAATGCAGTTCCAAATAGGAGAGCCACCTATGCCTTGATAAGAGCATTCTTAAATAAGTGCATTTGAAAGATTTATTGGCAGTCCGATTGATATCGGTCTGCCATTTTGTTTGTCATATTCGGGATAAGAACAATGTATATGTAAACCGTGTTAAGATGGATGCGTGAACCCTTTGAAAATCCGTAATTTTGTATATTGAATCATCTGTATGCCAAGGGGACGAAACAAGGAACTCATCAAGGCGAGGAATGAGAAGATCGCCCAGAGGTGGTATTATTGGACCGAGAAGCAACGGCTGCGGTTCGATGATGCCATGAAAATCTTGTCGCAGCAGGAGTTCTTTCTTTCGGAGGACAGGATTATGTGCATCCTCCGCTCGTACATCAAAGAGCATCCGGAGACAGAAATGACCACCCACACCAAAATCAAGGCCCCTAAACTGACGGCCGTTCAGTTGTCGTTATTCCAGGAATAGCTCCTCGGTTATATTCACGTTGAAAGTGGACTCATAGACTTTGACACGTCCGGCCAGAGGGTAAGCCCTTGCCTGTGTCCTCTGCATCGCCGATACATCATCCCCGAAGCAATAGCCCTGGAGGGCGCAGACGACTTTCTTGTTTATGTCGAGCCTGTGTCTCATCTGCTCAAAGGTGTTGTTGTTCTCAATGGATGAATAATGAGAGTCTTCATCGCATTGGAACGCCACCTTTATTGTGACGGTCACTGTTCCTCTCTGCATGTCCGGGAACTTCTCCACCTTGAAATCCGTTGTGGACGCATCAATAAGGCAGCAAGGGAAAAGGATTGGATATTCATACCTGTCGTCATATTGCACGGGATAGAGTTGCCCCGTGTCCTCATCGATGTGTTCTAGTTCGGGCACTTCCTGGTGCAGCCTTTTAGCGATTCTTAAATAAAGTGATTCCATTTTATGAATTGATTATGCGTAAAACTTCTTTTTCCACATAAGCAGATATCCGTGCGTCAAGCTCGGCGCTCTGCCCCATGAACTGCCTCCGTGGAATGTTGATGGTCAATGTCTCTTTCTTTGTCAATGCCAGCCTTTTCCACTTTTCGGCTTCTCTGGAGTCCGGCTGGTTGCCAACTGGTTTCATTATCCCGTTCTTTTGGCCTTTTCGTGGCTTCTGTGCGCCTTTGGCCTTGCCTTTAAGCTCGTAATACTTCGCCCAGGCGAAACGCCGCATTTTGGGCGTTATTTTGGGATGGATGGTTCCGCCCTCATTGTGGATAGCGGCATAGATCACATCATTGAAAATGGTGACCTTCGCTATACCCGGAGTGTAGTTTATCGAGCTGAACAGGTGGTTCCTGGAGGACATCAGTGTCTTGTACTGGGAGTCCGCCCCTGTCCCTCCTGAAGAGAGGCGTTTCGCCTGTGGCCACGGATGCAGACCTCCATTGACGAATCCTCCCTGACGGAAGTTGTCCTGAAAGTGCTGCTTGGCATATTTGCCGGCAGCCACGGGAAGTTTTCTGGCAATCAAGGTCTCGATCTCCTTCTTCATCCGCTGTATGTCTGATTCAAGTTTATCCATCATTTGAGAGGCGTTTGAATATGATTCAAATGGCTTAACTTTGTAAAAAAAACATATGCCCCATAATCTTGAGTATAACTATAGAGTTTGTGATATTGTTCTGGACATGTTTGATAATGTTCCTGCTGGAATCATTACCAATGCCCAGTTATATGGAAGTGGACATCCTCTTCCTTCCGATCAGAATGAAGTCCTTTCTTTCCTTGTGTCGGAAGGCTTGCTTGAGCAGATTCCAGATGGCTTCAAGATAACCTATAAAGGAAGGATGATAATACACCAAGGTGGTTTCCGAAAGCTCCACTGGCGTGAAAGTCTTGTAAGGGTGTGTTCTGTTGTTGCTGCCATCGCTGGGGTTGTCGCAGTTGTCCTCCAGGTGCTTTTCCAACTGCTGTGACATGTAGATGGAAGCGGCCAACCGTGCCCACCCATCGAGTGATTTCTTCGCTTCTTTTGTCATCTCTTTTGAATTTCAAATTAAATGTTTACCTTTGTGATGACCAATAGCCCGTAAGGGTTTGCGGTCAGGGGCGCCGGGGGGCTTTTCGGAAGCACCCGGCTTTTTTATATCTTAAATATCAGCACATCTTCCCGACCACGTATTACGCAGTATACCCACTTAAGATGCTTATCCAGCAATTCGCCTGTTTCTGTACGATAATACTTGAAATAGTTGATTGATTTCTTCATTTTCACCTCATCGAACAGTTCGGGGTCATGGAAATACAGGCAGAGGGCATCAGCCTTGACTTCTATGTCCGCCCGTGCGTTGTAGCGAATAAGCTGGCGATTTTTTGTTTGGAATACATTTGAATACCAACCTTTTCCTACAATTGAGCGGATATCCATCATAACGCCATCAAGTTCCAAGTCCAAAGCAGGCAGATAATTTCCGTGGTGCTTCTTCGACTCGTTCTGCAGTATGACAATATGTCCGGATTTGAAGAGCTGCTCCTGACATTCTTTTTCAAGTTCGGTTGATGTCAGATTTTCGGAGAAGAACCTTTCGGCCTTTGGCCCGTCGTGGGTGATGTGGCCTTTATGAACGGCGACGACACCTCCGCTATTCTTGTCGAACCGTACATCCTCGTAATTGTCATCACGTTTGAGTTTGCGGTATTTCAGACGGTTCCCTTTGATGCGCTCTTTCTCTCCGTTGAGTTCCTGTATGCACGCATTGATGTACGGACAGTTGTAGCAGTCCTTCTTGCGGTTGTAGAATACGGAAGCCAGGCGGTTCTTGATGCTTGCGTTGTAGAATCCGCAGTGTTCGCAGTCGGACGGGAAGTAAGGGTGATCGTCCGAGAACACCTGCCCGGTCTTTGCCGGATTGCCTCCGAGTCCTGGGGACGGGTCTGCGATGCCTTCACCGCCGAGTCCTGTGTTGTCGGTCACGGGGCTGTCCGTGGATTGCCAGCCACATTGACAGCCCCATTCATCCCCCGGTTTGTGCTCCTCCCAGAAAGGGTCGCCTATCGGCCAGATGTGGTGGTAGAAAGGCTTGTGCGCCTCGCGCGGATTGACGGCTGTGCTCGGCAGCCATTCGATGTTCGGGAACACGTCAGCCTCATCGATGAACTGCCTCATCTCCGCAGCCCTGTGGGCGCGCTTTATGGCAGTGTCATATTCAGTCCTGAGCCAAGCATTGACGTGATGGCTCACAATCCCCTCGGTGTCCTGTTTGAATTGTTGGAAAGGCTTTATGTTCCCATTCTCATCGAGAAGTTTCGATGCCATGTCGCGCCCCATGCGATGCGCCTTGAAGGCGGCGAAGACCTCGGTGTTTGCCAGCAGTTCTTTCTTGAATCCGGTATCATTCCCGGATTTGTCATCATATGAGATGTCAATTCCATTGGCTAGGATGCGGTTCACCTCGGAGAAGAGTCCTTTGTCAATCTGTGTTCTGGTGTTCAACTGACGGCTTTGGATGTTCTTCAAAGCCCTCTCAATGATGCTGGAATCGAATGTGAACGGGACGGATGTCTTGTGGCCATCCATCGCGTCCAGATACAGGGCATCGACTACCAGTCTAAATCCGCCCCGCTGCCCTGCAGGGCCTTGACGAAAAAACTGACCATCCGGTTGAAGGCGTTGCCTTTCTTCTTGCCTTTGCCGTCCTGATCCTTTTTCGGGTCTTGCTTTGGCTCCGGCTGATTGTTTCCGTCATCGTCCCCATCTGTTGGCTTAGGGTTTTTGTCGGATTGTTCCCCGTCATTCCCGTCATCTTTTGGGAATAATGCGGCGGGAACCGAATGGGCGCTTTTCAGTTCCTCTTTCATGGCTTCGTAATCCTTTGGTTTAGGGATTCCGAATTCCTCATAGAGATAGTCGTCATCGATAGGAAGCATCATGTCATTCTTCAGTGTCTTGAGGACATTGACCTTCTCCTGGCTGTTCTTGCTTTTCGGAGGGACGAAGAAGAACTCACCGCCATCGGTGTTGATGCCGAGGCGCGCGAAGGTGTCTGTCATCTCATAGTTGAGAATATTCAGGATGCTCTGCTTGATGAAGAAGTTGATGTCCTCCTCACCCTCTTTCTGGACTGTTCCGAGGGCTTGTGTGCCTTTGTCCCCGGCCTCGGTCGTGAGGGTGTTGCCAGTGACCGCCTTGCTGATCTCGTTGTTGCAGTAGGTGCCGAGCTTCTCATAAAGGTCGCCTCCACCGGAGACGTTCTGCGCCTGGACAAGGTTCAGATGGGTGTTGTCCGGGTGCACGAGGACACCGGCCCCGCCCATCTCCGCAAGGTCGTTCACGAGCTTTTTGCGCGCCTCCTCATCCCAGGCGTTGTAAGTGCCTTCCCGGATCGGGCGTCCGAATATTTCAGCGAAATCCGCCCAGTCCCCGACATTGTTCCTTTTCAGTATGACCCAGAATGCGGCGACCGCAAGGTTGCCTATCTGGCGCGGCTTGCCTATGTAAAGGAGGTCATCGAAATCGTCCCAGCTCTCACCGGTGATGTCCCCCTGATGATGGAGGATCACACGGTTGATGGCATCGAAGTTCTTGCGCGGAACGAGTGTGTAGTTGATCCATCCGCGTTCGTCCCTGTAGAACTGGAAGAGCGTCCCTCCGACGCCTTCCCATTCGTGGTCATACAGGTCTCCGAGGAACTGAAGGAACCAAGGTGACTTGATGTGCTGCTGCATTGTCTCATCCAACTTGCCGTCCCTCATGAACTGGATAGGTGTCGAGAGCACGGCGGCCTTCTGCTTCCTCAATACGGAAAACAGGTGGCTGTCAAGCTTCACGTCCTCGTACAGGTCGCAAAGCTTCTCCTTGCGTGGGTAGTCAATGACTTCAGCGGAGCGTATCGCGCTCATATAGACACCCACGTCAAGACCTCCGCGTCTTGTCTGTTGAAGGATAATGGTAGGTGCCTGAACATTGCCGACATGCCCGCCGGTTGTTATGCGTCTTTTCTTATTCTTTGCCATATCAGAAATGATTTATTCTTTTCCTGTCGCTTCTCATCTGGAATTCTGATGATGAGGCGTTGCCGTCTTCCGGAATCCTGTCAAGCCCCTCGATGGTGATGTCCCCGGACTTGACCCCTTTCAGCCATTCCACGGCCCTTTCATACCTGTCGATGCGAGTCTGTGTCATCAGCCCCTCCCGGATTGAACACAGATGATATATGGCGATGTCCTTCGCGAACATCAGCAGGAGGTTGTGGCGTTCATCACCTGTCGCGCTGAATGCCTTGTCGCAGTCGTACCGGTTCGAGAGATAACCTTTCATTTCGGCTATCGCCTGGTTCTCCACAATCTCAAGGATGTTCTCGTCCTCTCTGGTGACACGCTCGATGAACTCCGTGCGTATCGATGACGGATAGTCTTCTTTTGTTATGAAATTGGTGCTGTTCATGTCATTGTCTGTTTTTGCTCCTGTGCGCAAGAGTCTTGTATGAGATGTATGAGGACGGCTGCAGCTCAGCTGTCTTCTGGTCTATTATCCAGTTGCCACCCTCCACGCAGTCGATGCCGTCGGCATGGAAGTTCAGGGCCATCGTGAAGTATTTGAACTCGTCGTCGAGCAGCTTCATATTCGGGTCGTCCTTTTCTGCGATGTTGAGAACAAGAAGCCCCTCGCGGTTGAGCGGTTCAAGGTGTGCCTCGATTCTCGTGGCCTTGTCACCCTTGTTTCTCGCGTCCGGAGTCACAGAGAGGTTTATACCCGTTCTGCGGCTTTCCTGTGCAATGGCCGGCTTGAACACCTGTTGGAAGACAGGGTCCTGCAGGGAGTTGTTCTCTTGGTAGAGATAGACGGCCTTGCCTGACTTCATCCTTGCCAATGTCAGGAGCGTGAAGTAGTGGCTGACGAACTCTGCCGTCGTCATCTTGCCTAGGAAGCCTTTGATGACATAGAGGGTGGAGTCGAGCTTGCCGAGCAGGAACATAGCCTTCTGTGAGCCTTTCTTGTTCTTGGTGATTCCTTTCGCCTCACTTGTGGTCGGGTCGGCATATATGACCAGGAACGGGAACCGACCCAACGCGGGAACCTTTCCCCACTTTGTATTCGGGAAGATCTTGCCTTCGGTAAGAGGGTTGTTGAAATACTCTCCCTGCTGGGCCTTGGTGCTTATCTTTGAGAGGACGGTGTCAATCATCTCCTCTGTGTTCTTTTCCGGCCATGTGCTCTTTCCGTTCTCATCGCGTATGTTCACGATGTCCCAGTTGTTGGCTTTCTTGCCGGCCCGGACGATGCAGCAGTCCTCCGCGATTATGTTCCCCGCCCATATCACGAGTGTCGGGGTGGAAATTGAACGTGTCGGATACACGGCCTTCTCCCACCAGTCCCAGTTCTTGTCAAGCACGTCTATGTTACGGCACACCTCATCGGTGTCGAAGTCATCCTGATACAGGACATCCGGACGTATGCTTTCGTTTCGGAGTCCTCGCGGGGCGTTGCCGGCACCTATGCCGAGGAACATCGCCCCACCTTTCGTCTTGAAGCATTTTTCCTCCCAGTCTCCGAGCGTCCGCTGTTCTCCATAGTATTGGGTTATGCGTCTGTTGGACTCGAAGTTGGCGCGGTATGGTGCGAGCAGCCGCTTAGCTGCGTCCTCCGTGGCCGAACTGAGCAGGATCATCTTCCGTTGACCTGTAAGCACAAGGTACATTATCGTCATCATTATGACGGTACTCTTGGCGAGCTCTCGTGACCAGGAAAGCACCTCGTACCATTCGGGATTGTTTATGATCCTGTTGATTGCCCGTATGTGGAACTTTGCGAACGGTGCTCTGGCGTAGTTCGGGAAGAAGAACCTCATCCATTCGGTCGGATGGGCTTCCAGATATAGGCGGTGCTTCTCAATCTCAGCTTCGGACATTGATTCGTCAATCTGCGTCTCCTCGTACACCGACCGCTTGAGTGCCTCCCAGAATTTGAGAGCGTCCTTGTCAATCTGTTTCATGGTCAGAGAAGCGATTTTATGAATTTGTCAAAGACCCCGGCGAATGTCTTGGTCAGGTCGGCGTCCACAGGACGTAGCCACGTTATGAACCTGTTCGCCACACTGACGCAGTCGTGTATGCCGATGTCGTTCTCAAGTTTGTTGATGGCGTCGGTGAGCTTGCATATGATGTCAGCCTCCTTGGCGTTGGCATAGCGAGGCCCGTCCTCGGCCTTTCTTTCGCTGATTGTCTTGTTGATTTCCGAGAGCTGGCGCTGGAGGCTCTTGATCTGTTCCTCGCGTGTCATAGTCATCGAGACTTTCAGTTCATCCCATTTGTCAGCCTTTGCCCACCGGATAATCGTCTGGCGGGACACACCGGCCGCATCCGCGATCTCCTGCTGTGTCCTGTTCTCGTATATGTACATTGACTTCGCCCATTGGCGAGTGTTGTCTGACTTGGTGTTGGCCATATCCATGTAGTTTATCGTCCACAAAATTGACCTATTAAAGGAAGTGGCGCAAATTCCGGTTTTATGATACTCGATAAAAATGGTATGATGCAACTTTCTGACGGTATGATAAATCCGAAATTTTCAAGGGTCGAAATAAGCATCCAATTTTGTGTGAAATAGCACTCGCAAGGATGAAAAATGTATTTGATATAATAGCGAATCCGGACACGGAGGGATGCACCATTCTTTTATATGGGGAGATCGGCGATTATGCCGAAGTCCGTGCGGAGGATGTCATCGCGCAGATCATAGAAGCTGAGAATACCTATCAGAAGATAGACATACGCATCAACTCCATCGGGGGCCAGGTCGGCACCGGCATAGCGATCTTCAATGCCTTGAAAGACTCAAAGGCGGAGATCACCATCTATATTGATTGTCTGGCCGCTTCGACGGCGTCAATCATAGCCGCCTGCGGAAGGAAGGTCAAGATGAGCAGGTACGCAAGAATCCTCATACATAAGCCAACCGGCGGAATATGGGGCAATGCGGATGAGATCAAGACCTACCAGGAGCAACTGATACAGATAGAGGACACCATCTGTGACATCTATTCCAAGAGGACAGGGATGTCCGTCGATGAGATCCGCTCAACGTATATGGACGGCAAGGACCATTGGCTTTCGGCCGATGACGCAGTCCGTCTCGGCTTTGCCGATGAGGTGTATGATGATCTGGCGATAAACGCGGAGGACATTGCCGGATTGCCATTGGAGCAAAGGTGCGGCAAGTTCACGGACCTCTATGTGGGAACCTTTAATAATCAACATAAATCCAAAAGCAAAATGTTTGACAAGATCAAGAAGTTGCAGCCGTTCAGCGATTGCGCTGACGAGGCTGCCATCATGGCCAGACTGGGCGAGATCACCAGGAAGGCAGAGGCTCATGATTCCCTCAAGGCGGAGAATGACGCTTTGAAGGCGAAAGTCGCCGATTTCGAGGGCAAGGAGAAAGCGGCACTGGACGCTTCCATCAATGCTGAAGTTGATGCCGCCGTCAAGGACGGACGCATCGATGAGACACAGAGGGAGAAGTATGTGAAGTTGCTTCATTCATCAGAGGCTGATTCCGCACGTGCCATCCTTCAGTCGCAGAAGAAAAAGAGGCTGGTGAAGGATATCCTTGAAGACGGCACTGTTGTCGAGAGCGGCAGTTGGGCGAAGCGTCAGGAGGAAATCCGAAACAAGTACAACGGAAAAAACTAAAATTTTCAAGTTATGGCAATCGTAGTAAAAAACACAAACTACAATGGTGAGGTACTGGAGAGGATCCTTACCGTGGCGGCGACCGGCAATGAGATTGTCGGCAAGGGGTTGATCCACGTCATCCCAGGCGTCGAGAAGAAAGTCTCCATCCCGCGTCTTCATACAGGCAAGATGCTCCAGAAGCATAAGGAGGACCCGAAGGTGGAGGACGCGAAAGGCAATTTCAATTATAACGAGAAAGTCCTTGAGCCGCGAGACTTCATGGCTTTCACTACTTTCAATCCACGCGCTTTCGAGAGCATCTGGCGCAAGTGGCAGCCTAAGGGAAACCTTGTGTTCTCCGAGCTTCCTGCGGAGGCACAGAACGCACTTCTGGATGCCCTGTCAAAACAGGTCCAGTTCGAGCTGGGCGACCATTATGTCAATGGAGAATATGGTGAGGACGATGACAAGCTCTTTGACGGAATCCTTACCAAGGCCGCCAAGGACAGCGACTGCGTCATTGTCACCAGCGACACCACCAAGATGACCGACCGCCTTAAGGCTGTCCGCAAGGCCATTCCGGTGGCCATCCGCAATAACCCGTCCCTCAGAATCCTTATGAGCGTGAACGACTTCGACACTTATGACGATGAGCTCACCGCCCGTGAAGGAAAGAATGCGGATGAGACCAAGATCAACCGCAAGGCTTACAAGGACATCAAGATTGAGACCCTGGCTGCATGGCCTGACGGCCTTATCGTGGCGACGCTCTGCTCCCCGGACGCGATGACATCCAACCTCTTTGCGGCCGTCAACCTCCAGGATGATGAGTCCGTCATCCAGATCGACAAGGTCTCCAACATGTCTGAACTCTATTTCTTCAAGATGCTCATGAAGGCAGACACCAACATCGCATTCGGGGAGGAGTTCGTGGTCCTTGACAGCAGGGAGACACCGGTCTTCAAGGTGGCGGCTGAGCCGTCAAATCCGACAGGTGATAAGAAGAACACCGAAGGCGCGGACGGCCAGTAGGCAACTGTAAAAAGCAATTGATAACCTTTTGATATGGATTTCGAGATACTGAAGGATTTGCTCATGTTTCTGCTCCCAGGTGGCGCTATCGGGTCTGTCGTGACCTGGTTAGCCACCCGGAAGGAGCGGAAAGTCGATGTCATGTCCAAACTGCAGGAATCCATTGACCTCCTGACAAAGAAATATACGGAGGTTCTGGACGAGAACGTCCAGCTGAAGGCGGACAATGCCAAGCTGCTTGCGAACCAAAAGACACTCGAATTGAAGATTGACCACCTTACTGAAAAGGTGAGCCAGCTGACACAACAATTAAACAGACAAGAGAATGAGAAATCACATCAGGGGGCTTACAGCCCTGCTCGTGGCGTGCGCCCTTCTGTCCGTGGCGTGCGGCACGTCAAAAAAGGCGACAACGTACAGTCAGGAGGACTCCCGGCTTCAGGAGGCCCTTCAAACACAAACGGAACAAGTCGCAAAGGCCGTAACGGACAGTGTCCAGTACAGGTTTCAGAACCTTCAGCAGGAGATGACGGAACTGAAGGCGACATTCGCCGAACAGATACCGATGATCCAGGCGCAGGAGACGATATCGATGCGGAGCCTCCTTGACCTTCCGGAAGGCGCGAAATACGGCACGACATACGGGCGTGCCTCGGTAGAAGCGCAACGCCAAGGGGATAATATAGTGCTGACCGGCAGATGCGACAGTGTCGCCCGGCAATGCACAGTGTATGAACTGCAGACATTCAAGCAGAAAAGCACCATAGACTCACTTAATGCCGTCATTGACAACCTTCATTCAAGGCTCTCTCAAATGGCATTCGAATCGGAATCAAACGCCAATAAGTCAGTCCTTGAGAACCGGAAAGAGGATCCTCCGAAGAGAACCGGAAAATGGTTTCTTGCCGGAATCGTGGTAGGAACGGCTGGCGGTGTGGCAGCCCAATGGCTGTGGAAGCGTTTCAGCCTTGGGACAATCATAAAAGGTTTATTCACCAAAATACTATAACGATGGAAAAAGGATATGTACATGGAAGCAAGATGATCGTGTTCCTCGGGACTAAGGCCCTTGGACATTGCACATCCTGCGAGATTCAGGACCAGGCGGAGACAAAGTCCCGTTCATTGAAGGTCCTGCCTGATTATAATGATGCTGAACAGGCAGATGAGGATTTGAAGGCTGGGGTCGGGGAGGATACCTCTACAGACGGACTCTGGGATGAGAAGTCCGTTTCCAAACGTTCTGTGTCGATCTCAACCGACTGCCTCATCTGCAAGGATGAGAAAGGCGCCACCTATGACGAACTTCTTGAGGCGATGGACAGCGGTGAGCCTGTCAAGCTGAAATACGCCTATGCCGGGGAGGAAGCCAAGAAGTACCGTGTCGGCCTGTTCGTCATCACATCACTTCAGAGGAATGACCCTGCTGATGACGACTCGACTTATTCGGCTTCTTTCGAGAATACCGGAAGAGTCAGGACTAAGACTGTAGGTGACGTGTAGCCATCTGAGGTTTTGCCATCCGGGGATTTCCCCGGACGGCTTTTAATCCAATCAAATATAAATCACAATGAGCAAATCAAAGAATACGAACAACGGAAATCTCGAAATCGAGGTGAACGGAAAGAAATATCCATACCGTGAGACAATGGGGGCGATGCTCTCGTTCAAGGAGGAGACCGGCCTTGACGCGCCTGTGGATACTGAGGATTCCGTCAAGTATATGTACCACGTTGTGAAGTCCAACTGCCGCAGGAACGGTGAGGAGTTCAAGCTCTCATTCCAGGAGTTCGCGGACGCACTTGACGGAGAGGAGTTCATCCGCATCACTGCCGCACTTGCCGAAAGGGCGAAGGACAATCCGGAGGAAGACACTGGAAAAAACGCATAAAGCCCACTCCCATAGAGGTTGTCCTTGGAGTAGCGGTCGGAAGAATAGGTCTGTCAGTAAGGGAGTTCTCCGGACTGACTCCAGCCGAATTCAACGCCATTTATAAGGAATGGCAGTCGAGACAGGATGACAATGAACGTGGGAGATGGGAGCGTTGCCGATGGATTTGTTATTACGCCTTGAAGCCTTATGCCAAGAAAGGGCTGAAGCCCGAAGATGTCCTGAGATTCGGCTGGGATGGTGGTATGAATATCGGTGGCTCGAAGACGAAAATGACAAAGGAGGAATTGGAAGCGGACAAAAAGGAATTTGAAAAATTGATTGAGCTTTGGAAAGATGAATAAGAAGGTCACATACGAGATTGATTTCACTGGTCGTGATTCCGCATCCGGGGTCGCGTCTAAGATCGTCTCCGCAGTGGCCTCCGGCCAGAAGGCGGCATCGGCGGCTATCCAGAGGGTCAATTCGGAATTGCAGGCCCAAGGGGACATCGCCTCGTCGCTGGCGTCCAAGAACAAGGCTGTCCTTGATTCCGTCGCGAATGGTGCGGGCGGTGTCGCGTCAGGCATAAGAGCCGTGGCCAATGACGCCGCGGCATCGATTGAAAGGCTGTCCGCCCAATCATCCAACCTGTCGGAACTCCGTGCCGAATATGACCGGCTGAAACAGGCCAAGACAGAGGCTTACATGTCCGGAGATGACAGGAAAGCTTTCGACATCGACGGTCAGCTGCGTCAGATCGGATTCCAGATCAACAAGATTAAATCGGTGAACGCCGAGATTGAGGCGCAAAAGAAAGCGGCTGAATCACTGTCATCAACATACACGCAGACCTATGACAGCGTGAGGCAGTCTCTTGCGGGTGGTGAGGAGGATGTCGCCTCGTATGTCCAGCTGATCGAGAACCAGAAGAAGGTCGTAGCAGACCTCACTGCCAAGTATCAGCAGCTGAAATCCGCCAAGGCTTCATCATCAGAGACGTCCGCCTTGCTCAATGAACTCAATCAGGAGAAAGGGGCGCTTGCCGGCATGCGTGACGCGGTGGCCGGCTATAAGCAGTCCAACACCGGCATCCGTACCCAGATGATGGCCCTTCGGGAGGAGATGGCCAGACTCCGTCTTGAAGGAAAGCAGAACACCGCTGAATATGAGCAGCGCCGTCAGGAGATGGAACGTCTCGGAACGGCCTACAGAGAGCTTCGCACCGAACAGACCGCACTCTCCACTGGTGCCACGCAGATAGGCGGGATCATCAATGGCGTGCAGGGCCTGATGGGAGCATATTCTGCAGGTTCCGGCATCGTGTCGATGTTCGTCAAGGACAACGAGAGACTGATGGCGGTACAAACGAAGATGCAGTCCGTGATGGCGGTGATGATGGGTGTGCAGCAGATGTCCAACACCCTTCATGCCACAAGCTCATTCAGGATCGTGACCTGCAGGAAGGTTACGGAGCTGTGGACAGCGGCACAGAACCGCCTGACGGTGGCACTCCGTCTGTCCGCGACGGCATCAAAGGCGATGCTTGCGTCAATGACATTGGGAGCCTCTCTGATAGTGACAGGGGTGATAACGGCGATCAGCAAGCTGGTGTCCAAATATCGGGAGAAAGCCGAAGCCCAAAAGGAAGCCAAGAAAGAGGAAGAGGATGACCAGAAGAGCATCCAGTCATCAGTTGCAGGTAGTATCGCGTCACAGCTTGTGTCGTACAGAAAATTGCAGAAGGCGTGGAAGGAACTCTCCGGGGATATCGCCAGGCGTCAGAAATTCGTGAAGGACAACGCCAACGAGTTCAGGAATCTTGGCCTAAGGATCAATTCGGTGAAGGACGCTGAGAATGTCCTGGTCAACAATGAATCGGCATTCGTGGAGTCCCTCAAACGCAGGGCGATGGCGGCAGCCGCAATGGAGCTTGCATCGAAGAAGTACCAGTCGGCAATCGAGAAGATGCTTCAGGCGGAGAACGCGAAAAAGGTCACGGATGATGACCGGAAGAACGCCCGCAATTACGCGGAGGGCGTGTATCAAGGCAGGATGGCGTCAGCAAGCGGAGTACTTGGCCGTGGCCAGGTAAGCGGGCAGAGAACGCAGATAATCGGTGACGCCTATAAAAGCAATGTCATCACCTATGGTGAGGCGAGGGCGAAGGAATACAATGACGCGGCCAAAAAGGAAATGTCCGAGGGCGACCGTTATTTCTCCATCGTAAACAAATACAACGATGAGGCTGACAAACTTCTGAAAGGGGGTGGAATGTCACCGGCCACATCTGGCGACCCGACCGGCAAGGCCGGCAGCATAGATGCCATCGAGAAGAAGATACAGGCTCTTACTGCTCTGATGAAGGCAGCCGGGGCATCGGAGCGTGCCGAACTTCAGAAAGACATAAACGCCTGGCAGAAGAAACTCGATGCCGTGAATCTTGAGATGGAGGCATTGAGTGTGCCGTCTGATCCGAAGACGATCCAGGAACTTGACACGGCCATAACATACTATGGCAAGCTTCTGAAAATAGCCGGCGGTGAGGAGCGTGCGGAGATACAGAAGACGATCAACGGATATTCCAAGAAGAGAAAGGCGATTGAAGACAGTCTGAAAGCGGTCTCGGCACCGACATCTCCAAAGACCTTAGAGGAGTATTCAACGGTCATATCAGTGCTTGAAGACCAGTTGGGCAGAGCCTCGCAATCAGAACAGGCAGGGATTCAAGCCACGATAAACGCATACAAGCGTGAGGAGGATGAACTCAAGGCCCGTGTGGCGCTTGCCTCCACCCCTGCCGTGCTGAACAGTCTGGCGGACTATGAACAGGCGATATCCGCGTGCGAGTCGGTCTTGCAGTATGCGAACGATGAGGAGAGGGCAAACATACAGCAGACGATAAACGAATACAGGCGCAAGAAAGAAGCTATCGAGTCCTCTCTTGAGGCCCTTGATGTCCCTGCTGACCCTAAAAGCCTGGAAGATATAGGCAGGGTTCTTTCTGCCCTTGAGACAAGACTGCAGAAGGCCGGGGAATCGGAACGCGGTGAAATCCAGAGACAGATAACGCAATGGAAAGCCAAGAAGGATGCCATTGAGGAGTCCGTCCAGCTTGTAGGGATGGAAGACCTCTCGAAGATGGTGCAGAACGGGCTTGGTGTGGGCGGTGACCTTGAAATCAGTTTGCGCGCCAGAATAACCGGTGTCGAGGTCGCCAAATCGAAGATAGAGGAACTCCAAAAGATGGCGGCGGTAGCCCAGACAAAGGAGGAACGGGCATCGATAAAGAAAGCTATCAGCCAATGGTCCCAGTATGCCGCAAGTCTTGACACAACGCAGGCACAGGGTGAAAAGACCACGGGCATGCTTGAGAATATGTCATCGATAGCGAACAGACTGTCAGGAGTTGTCGGAGAGAATGCTTCCGGCTGGCTCTCATGGGGATCAAATGTCCTCTCGGCCGTGGCCGCCGCACTTCCGGCGATAGCGTCTGTCATCGGTGGAAATATCGCACAGGCATTTGCCGGGGCAGCGGCCCAGTCACAGAGCGTGCCGTTCCCGTACAACCTCATATCGCTGGCGGCCAGTATGGCGGCGGTAGGTGCGGCTGTGGCCTCCATCCCGAAATATGCGGACGGTGGCCTTGCCTATGGACCTACCATAGGTATGTTCGGAGAGTATTCCGGGGCGAGTCACAACCCGGAGGTGGTCGCGCCTCTTGACAGGCTCAAATCAATCATCGGAGTTGAAGACAGCGGCAGGAGGAAAGTTGAGTTCAAGATCAAAGGCAGGAATCTGGTCGGCATAGAAAGAAAAGAGAACAACAGGAGAAGAAGGTCATAACATGGGAATGATGGTAAGATATACGGGAGCCTTCTATTCAAGGAAAGGCGTTGTCTGGAGGTGCAGAATCCTCCAGGAGTCCGACGTGGCGTTTCCCGTCAAACGCCTGAAATTCCCGGATGATGAGCCTCTTGTGATTGAATACAATGAGACGGCCAAGGAGGAGGTCATATGCGGGAGTACCGCGACACTGACTATCGTCTCCCCAGGTGACCGAACTTATCTTGACCTCTATTCGATAAAGGTCGGGCAGATCCGGCTTGATGTTTACAGGGATGACGTTTTGTTCTGGAGCGGCTGCCTTGACCCCGAATTCTATGAGGAGCCATATGACAGCACATCCGACTATGAGGTCAGCCTTACTTTCTCCGATTTCGGTATCCTTGACAGGATGCCTTATGACGGTTCCGGGCGCAAGACATTGAAGGAACTGCTTGACATCGCACTTGACAAGTCAAGGCTGAATTATACATCGGTCGATGAGACCTTGATATCGACACAGCTCACGGATGGGACACGACTGATATTGTCCTCCCTGATGATGGCGTCGGAGAACTTCTATGATGAGGACGGTGAGGCGTCATCGTTCAAGGATGTCATCGAGGGGATATTCCAGCCTCTTGGATTGCGCATGATACAGCGTGCCGGGAAAGTGTATGTGTATGACATCAACGGCCTGTATACGAGTAAGAACCCATCATCGGAGATAGACTGGCAGGGATCGGACTCCTCGCTTGGAACGGATTCGGTGTACAACAATATCAAGATCACATTCTCACCGTATTCCTCCGCTGACGTTGCGGACGGTGAGCTTGACTATGATGATGTGTTCGGCCCCGAATGGACAAACCTTACATCAGACAGCTTAGGGGTCAAGTATAACAACGGGGCTGTCCCGGCCGGGAAGTCCGCTCCGACCTGCTATTCATATTACATTGACTATGACGAAAGTCACAGGCATGATTACGACTGGGACTATGCGCTGATCGACTTCACCCTTTTCCAGTCTTGGGACAAAGACAAATGCAAGGGCGTGGCTGAAATAGGAAGCGGCAACTCTTTTTTCAAGATTCAGCCTATGCTCGGAGGAAATGAGACTGAGGGCGTTGTCGGAGGATTCTATACCGGTGGCCACGGTTCTTTGTCTTCCGGCTTTCCGAAAAGAAAGGGACTGCATCCGTCCTCGCATCCGAAAACTTTGGCTATGAGGATGGCGCGTGTCTATCTTCCGGAGATGAGTTCCGCTGATGCCGCGAACAATTACCTGCGTATCCAGCTGGAGCTTCTGTTCGATCCCCGATATAATCCGTTCTCGGACTCCGGAGACGGCAATGAATCCGGCAATTATGATTTCGTGAAGAACAACGCCCCGTTCGCCTTTGTTCCGGTGGCGATAGTCGTATATGATGAGACCGGCACGGCATTGTGCCATTACTCGAATGAATGGCTCACCATGAACGGCCAGCCCGGAAACAGCTTTGTGGCCACTGCCGAGGACAAGTATCTGTCGAAATGGGGATGGAAGTCCGGTGATGCCGAATGGGGAGAGGCTTGGCTTGCGTACTATGACCCTGACGATATGCTGCAGGGGACGGGCGTCATGGGGTGGCAGTGCAACCGCCAGAGTGTCGGGAAGCCGTGGACGGACGGAAGCAAGAAGGTCAAGAACCGCAAGTACCGCTATGCCGACAAATATACAGGCGACACAAAGGACTTCTGGATGTTCGACTCGTTCAAGAAACTGCCGGACGGCCAGTTCATACCTTACCCACCCAAAGGAGGTTATCTGGAAATACGGATATACAACGGTGTATGGGCGTTCGATGACGTTGACAGATTCTCGGTGGAGGCTGACGGATATTTCAAGGATAAAGGCGGCTATGACAAGATACGTTGGCAGCTGTATAAGCTTCCGAAGGTGTCGGTCGTCAAACGCACCCTGACATTGGATGAGGAGACGATGGATGACGTGGAGTATTCCGGGATTCTGAATGCAGACGCAAAAGAGGACCTTGAGCTTGACACGATCTGCGGCACCGCTGATGTCGTGTGCCCCACCGCCAAAGGCATCTATATGTCATCGGAAACAGGCGAACAGATACAGAAGCTTATGCGTGCCGGGAGGATTGACCATCCGGAACATCTGCTTATCGGGACTCTGTACAGCCAATATGCCGACAGGAGGACGACATTGTCCGGTGAGGTCTCCATTGACCCGAATGGACTGTCCTCCTATGTCGATGCGGCCCAGGGACAGGATGTCAAGTTCATCATGAGCGGTGAGGAAATCAACGTCAAGGAGGATGTGTCCGATGCCACTTTCATCGAGATGCGCCCTGACGAATATGAGGGAAAGGAGGGATGACCATGGCAAAGGAATATATACAGAAAACAACCAGCAGGGCGGCAAGACCGCGAAGCAGGAGGCTGAGGGAACTCGGTGGCACCACTTCAGGAACCGCGGTGTCCGTCATCCAGAACGGCGGCGCGAATTCCGTTGCCTCCGGTGACGGTCATACCCATAAGAACCTTCCGTATCTTGACCAGATAACCACGGATAATGACGGGTACATAAACATCACGCATCCAAAGGAAAACGAGGAGGACGGGAGTGTCAGCACCATCACGGAGAAGGCTAAGTCGGGATATTCCGACGAATCCGGACATTCCGTGGAATCAGACCTCTCAAAGGATTCTGAGAAGTGGGCCGGCAGGCTGTTCGGGGATTATCTCGACCAGCCGGTCAGGAAGAAGGACATAGTCGAGTTCGCCCGTGTCATTGCAGGAATTGTCGGCTCCCCCGACTTTGTGCCCGGCATAGAGGCAGGCATCGGCTGGAAGATTGATTCTGAAGGGACCGCCGAGATGTCCTCCCTGACATTGAGGTCATTCCTCAAGGTTCCGCAACTCATATACAACAAGGTCCGTGTGACGGGCGGCGAGATGTGGAACACCGAGGGCGGGACAATTGCCAAGGTCACCGCTGATGAGGGAAGCGAAAGCGCATATATCCTTACGATGCAGGTGGAGGACGGTGATGTCATAGAACTGGATGTCGATGATATCTGCAAGGGTCACTATAACAGCAGCGGAGGGTTCGTGACATCATATTTCAGGGTCACGTCGGTGGATCAGGCGGCGAAGACCGTGAGAATTGTGCTCGGCGCTGATGATGCAGTTCCAGGAGGGAAAAACGCAGCCCCGGTTCCATATATGAACATCGCCAGGTATGGCAATTTTACACAGGCTGAAAGACAGAGAAGCCAGTATTTCTCGTCCTCGGAGCAGCGGATCGCATTGCTTGACGGTGTTGACCAGTATATCATCCAGCCGTCACACTTCAAGCTGATTATCGGCTCGATTCCGGACTCGTTGATTCCGAAGTCGCTGCCGTTGGGCAGACGTCCGTCGATATATCTCGATACGGTTCTGGCCAGGAACTTCATGCAGCTGGACGGGACAGGTGCTGTCGTGAAGACAATCCGAGACAGAGGTCTTTGGCAGGAAACGCCAGACGCGCCATATCTCTGCAATGAGGAATATCAGGATGAGGTCTATCATAAGTCCTGCAAGTACCGCTGCCTAGTTGAAGGAACGGCTGCGGAGCCAAGGTATGACTCCACGGACTGGCTTCTTGTGGCCGGAGACACGACACTAGAGTTGATTATTGACAGCTCTGCGGGAGAGACATTCCTGTATGGAAGACTTGAAACCACATTGACGGCGACGGTCCGCAGAGGTGTGACAGACATAACCGAAGAGATACTTGACTCGGATTGGACATGGTCAAGGGACACCGGGGATGCCGTCTCCGATGGCGTGTGGAACACCGACCATTCCGGGTGTGGAAGGAGCGTCGGGCTTACACAGGAGGATCTGCCGGTTCCGTCCGGACGTTTCATCTGCCGGGCCTATGTTAGGGACGGGGCAGAAAGCGTGGAGGCGGAGGTTGTTATTTGACGTTTGAAAGGCATTTGAAAAGCATATGAAGAAAACAAAAAGAATAGGGATCATTTATGATCCGCTGAACCTGTCCACGACAATGGTCGTGCGTGGAGGAAGCCTCACGCAGACCCATAGCGCGGAGACGGGAGAGTATATCCCGGACAGAAGCCTGACACCACTCGTTATCCGTCCTGAGGTGTATGTCAATGACCCAAACGGGGTGATTGAAAACGGGAAAGCGGCTCTGACCGGTATCTTTTGGTATGAGATTCCGCAGGATATGCTCAGCCAGATACAGGACGATTCGTATATAACTGGAGAATTGTCCCGATTCTTGATCACGGGGCAGACTTCCGGATATTCGGTGGCGCAGGACGGGACGCTGACCGTCACCAAGAACATACCATATCTTGAACCGAAAGTTTTGGTGTTCACAGCGTCATATCCTGACACGAGAAGCGGCAAGGTACTCCGCATCCAGGCGACCGCCACGTTGTCAACGGTGTCGCTGACTGAAGCCGCGTCCCTTTCACTCGACAAGCCGGCAAGCTTTGCATTCAATCCGATTGCCGATACAGGAGTCCGCACCATCAAGGCGACTTTCCTGCTTGGCGGAAAGGCTCCTGACACCAACAAATGCAATGTCGCATACTGGTGGTATAAGACCATTGACGGAAAAGAAACAATCATCGACCCGGAGGAGGATCTGTTCTATGAGAACGGACAGAATACAGACACATTGACAATCGATCCACGTTACATTGACGGGAAGGTCAAGATATCCTGCAAGGTGGAATATGCGCTGTCCGGCGAGGCCCTGCCGGCATCCCCTACGGATGATTGCCTGAAAGATGAGACTACGGTTGTGAGGCGGTATCCGGACTATGACTTCGAGCATTTCGTGCATGGTGGAGTGGAAGTCTCCCCGAATGCCGAGATGGTGAAGAATGAATGCGTGATCACGGTCGGAAGGGCTGTTGTGGAAAATCCTTCAAGATTCTTCAGCATCAAGTGGTCCATAAAACGAGCCGTATACGGAGCCGAATGGACAATCCTGGGATACGGGGAGAGCATAATGATACCGGCCGAGGAGTTCGCCAACGCATCGGATGTCGCCCTTGAGGTGAATGAACTTGACCCTTTGGGTGCGTTTATCGATGGGGATGCCGTGATATGTGACAACAATGAGATAATAACACTTTAAGGATATGAGATATTTATATGCGAAGATTCCTGTCCGGAAAGCGGAAAGTTTAGGAATCGCGGAATTCAGACAGAGAACCCCTAACGGAGAATATGTTATCGTAAATGAAAGTGACCTCCAGACCTGTGGACGATCCGGAACTTTTGAGTCGAAGGTGAAGAACTTGGGAGGGAAAGTCCTGACAGCCCAGGAAGCAAAGAAAGAGTTGAACAGATAATGAACGAGAATTATGAGCACAGTAAAAGGACAGACGACAATCAAATATGTCCGTCAGGGCGATTCCCTGACATGTACGCTGCGAAGCACTTTTCCGCTGAAGCAGTTTATATCAAACGGGAACAACATCGTTACCCCATCGTTTGCGGAGAACAAGCCGTGCATATACCCAGTGGTCAGGAGTTCGCTGAAGGCGACACGAATCGAGCCGTCGGCAAGCGGAGTCGAATGGCGGTACAATGGTCAGGAAATAGCCTTTGATGCCTCAGGTCTCAGCAAGGCTATGGGAAATATTCCTGCCGGTACATTCAAGAGCGAGACTAAGAATGTTGACGGGTTTACGGTTCCGACATTGACCATCCAGAAGGAGGTTGCATCCAGCGGCAACATCGATTCGGACACGATCGAGTTCAAGGGTACTGTGAACACCGGATTCCAGTCGGTGGTATCCTCATCGATAGAGATATCCATCGAGCAGACAGACGGGGAATCGTGCCTGGGATATATCACAATCAACAACGGTGGTGTCATTGACGATTCTACGGCTCAGCTCAACGCTACAGCCCATTTTATGATCGGAGGTATTGAGAAGACGGATGGCGTCTCATACAAATGGTTCAGGATGAAGGTCGTGAACGGTGCTGATGGATGGGAAGCCATAAATAAGACTTCAGCCGGCATAACGATAACGGCTTCGGATGTAAATTCAAGCGAGTTGTACAAGTGCGAGATGACCTATGGAGGCAAGTCTTCAAGCGCGGTGATGGAGGTCAGCGATGAGACGGATATCCTGATCATCTATCCTAATCCTACCGACAGCGCCGGGGATAGTGTTCCGGAAGAGTTGAGCACCGCCCAGACCTCCATCGTGTATCGTCCGAAAGTGTATAAGAGGTCAACCGGGACCGAGGTGAGCGGCTTCACTTTCAACTACCTTCTCACGGATGCCGCCGGGGATACTATCGCCTCGCAGGACGGAGGCTCTTCATTCACCGTCACTATCGACCATGCGGCAAAGGCGGGAGGTGACATGACACTTATCATTTCAGCAGAGTAATGTGTATCAGAAAGATGTTGAAGCATATAACACGAATAGCTTACAAGCAGCCTCCGGAGAAAGGAGACAAAGGTGAGCGTGGAGCGCGGACGCGCCAGATAGTCTGGGCCGCAGGCATAGAGTTCTACAGCGGTGCGGACGGGGAGGCATATGCTGATTTCGCCTATTACAATGGGCAGGTGTATCAGTGTACCAAACACCATACATCCAGTTCGAATGAGACCCCGTATGATTCGGTCGAGAATAATACCGGATATTGGCGTCTTGTGCCGTCCTTCGCGAATTTCTCCACGAAAGTCCTTCTTCTTGGTACTGGCAAGGAGGGCTGGATCATGGACGAGGGTGTGATCAAGCACACATCCGGGAAGATACAGCTGATGTCGGACGGCAGCATCCGTGCGGCAGGTGGTGAGACCATTGTCAGCAAGGAAGGGCTTCTCACTACAAAGGGGGCGGCCATAGAGGACAGCACGCTGAAGGATGTGGTCGTCTATGGAACGCTTCGCCAGCCTTTCGCACATTATAGTGGGGACTGGGAGTGGGATGGCGCTGATGAAAAATCAGAGGCTCAGATGCATGACAACCTTCAAATGGAGGGAGGTGGCTCCTGGACCATTGCGGCAGGAGGTTTCCCATGGGATTCTACCCAGAACGGACGCCGAATAACGGTGATGACGCATAGGTACAACGGGGCACTGTCCTCCGGGGCAGTATCCATCACAGCCCCAAATGGAAAATACTTCTTCCAGGATGGTGCCAAATATGGTGAACTGGTACTGTCATCCCGTGAGTATGTCGAATTGCTCGGTATAGGGGAAGGCTCGATCTTTTACGGGTGGCTGATCACCAACCGAGGCAATATCGAAACTACAAAGTCCTATGGCCGTTCATTGAATGTTATTGCGCATGGGACCGTCACGGGCAGAACCTCAAACGGGACGTGCACGATGAACTACAAGACATTTGACGGAAGAACCCTGCAATGTCAAAGGACCGCCAACGGAAGGTACACCGTGTGGATTCCGACAAAATGGAACCTGCAGCCGGATGACTATCTGGTGATGTTGACCGGGGTAGGATATATTATGGATTCAAGCAGCAACAGCTCCCCGGTCAAGGCCACACTGACCGCAAAGACTTCAAGCTACTTTGTTGTGGACATCTCTGATGACGATTCCTGGAATAACGGCTCTTTCGAGTTCCAGATAATCAACATGGATGATTTCACTTACAATGGTGACATAAAGGACTAAGAAACACTAAATGACAACGCATATGGAGAAGAAAGAATTATCATCATTTAAGCAATTCACCAAGGTGGATGAGGGAGACCTGCTTTTCGGGAAGTCATTGTCCGGAAGCGAGTACGGCTTTTTCCCGGCATCGCTCCTTGGTAATGACGGCTATGCCGCGGTAAGGTTCAACCTTGACCAGTCATCCCCCGTCGGGGAACGCTGCGGAAACCTGGACTATGTAAGGCAGCTTCCGTCACTGCTTGGTCTTGGCTGCTATCTTGTGGGCGATGACCATTCAAGGAAGAAGCTCGACCCGAACAACCACTACAAGTTCGCCACCGGAGAGGCGGCCAAGCTTGACGGCACCATGGGACAATACCAGTGGGGCGTAAGAACACCGTTCTATGTGGCGACATGGATGGAGGGAAGCTATCTTTACGAAGCCGCGTCCTTGAAACCGATTCCTGGCCGTGAATGCTACCATGTGCCGATATTCTCAATCGCTGCCGGGCATTCGGGTATCATTGACAGGACAAACAATATCCTGTGTTCGTTGATAAGCTCAGCAGAGCAGTATCGCGGTGGTGGTGGTTCAGCAATCACTTCCGGCAACGGATCGGCGGAGAACCTCTCGATGTTGGGGTATGCCGCGACTGAAAAGGGAACGGCAACATTTGAGGAACTCGGCAGGAAGCGCGGTGAAGGCTGGGGTGCCGGTTGGTATTGGATTGACACGGTTATCATGATACTTGCCGACATAATCCTTGGAACCAGAAACATCCAGACCGCATTCAACGCATTGAAGGATGCCAACGGATTGTATCAGGGAGGCCTTGGATATGGCGTGGCATCAATGCCATCGTGGGGAGATTATAACGGCTATCACCCGGTGGTGCCGTATTCCGCCGGAGTGGAGCTTGGTGATGCTCTCGGTGTCGGTTCTTATGCCGTAAAGAAGTCTGATGGAACGGTAGTATATAACGCCCCGATTCCTTGTTTCTTCGGACTGAAAAATCCGTATGGACATCTTTGGACGGGAAAGAACAGGATTGTCGCAGTCATCAATGCGGACAACTCATATACGTTCCATGTGGCGAAGTCCTCATTGACCGAGTGGAAGTATTCGGAGACGGCCAATATGCTTAAGGTTGGCACGATCCTGCCGTCCACGCCTGATACGTGGAACTATATCAAGCGCATCAACTTCCAGGGACTTGCAGGAATGCCTTCTGAGGATGGAGCGACATCAGCAACATATAGAAGTGACGGATGCTATTTCCAGAAAACAACTTCTGGTTTCCGGTCTCCGCTCGGTTCTGGCTATGCTAGCCTTGGTGACATTGATGGCTTGGCGTGCTTCATCGGTAACTATGCGCCCTCGTATTCCTATGCGTACCTGTCGTCGCCCCTCTGCGAATGCGTGGGCGACTTCGACCCTACACCAAAGGTATATGCAGCATAGCGTGGAAGGGGCGACGCGAAAGCCAAGAAACCGCGCAGACCGCGATAGCGGTTGAGCATGAAACCAAGGCATCCGTGGGCGGATGCAAAACAAGCTCTTTGAAATACTGTTCTTTCTTTTCTTCGGGAAAATCGTCGGCGGCGATGAGAAAATCACCGCCGTCAGGCGGTTTTTTAATGTGAAATTTTAATGGTTTGAGTGAAATTTGTACCTTTGTGTCGCCTTATGGCGGGGATGTCCTCTAAGGCGGTAGGTTTCTGGTTTCCGGTCTCCGCTCGGTTCTGGCAATGCTAACAATGGTGACATTGATGGCTTGGCGTACTTCAACGGTAACTATGCGCCCTCGAATTCCAATGCGAACCTGTCGTCGCCCCACTACTTGGGACGCAAGATGTGTTTGCTCTTGCATCCTACTTGAGGACAGACCCCGGCCCTTGCCGAAAGATGTCATATCAAAACGGGTTCCGGTAGGTCCGCAAGGATTCGACGGCGCTTGTGAGAGAAAGCAGACACTTGACACTCATAACACTTGGACACTTGTGCATAGACACGGACACTTGTCGGAAGTCGTAGGCACGAAAGAGAACTTTCGTATGGCCCATAGTCTGGCTTCCAGACGGAAAAGAAGACGGAAGGAGGTGAAGGCATTTGATGAGAACCTTGAGTCAAATGTTGATCGCCTTCTTCATCTTTTTCTCACTTCGTCATATCACCCATCAGCGGAGGATTACACCTACAAGACAATCTACGAGAAGAAAGGCAAGAAAGCAAGATTCCTGTCGATGCTCCAATATTGGCATCACGTCTATCATTGGGGCATATTGACCCGGACAGAGGATATTGTGAACAGAAGCCTTGATGAACGCTGCTTCGCCTGCATACCGGGCCGAGGGCAGCATATGATGGTGAAACTTATCAGTCACGATATTAAGACCCATCCGGAGCTGAAATTCTTCGCCAATCTCGATGTGTCAAAGATGTATCCGCACATACAGCACGACGTGCCGAAGGCATATCTGAGAAAGAAGATAAAGGATCCTGTCCTTCTTGATTCCCTCGATGCGGTCATCGACAGCAGCATCGGCACCCCGATGGGAAATGATGACCCTGAGCATCCTGCCGGCATAGCGATCGGACTGAAGATATCGACAATTTATGCCAATATCTCCCTTGGTATGTTTGACCATGATGTCAGACGCCTGTTCGGACTGCAATCGAACCCTGCCTTGATTCATAAATTGGCGGCAGAATACATCGTGGATAGAAAGGCGTCGGCAAAGACAGAATCCGACTTCGCTGAAATATCGAAAGGTGATGCCTATCTTGAAGCGCTATTCTGTCAGTATGTGAGCCGAGGTATCCGTTTCTATTACAGGTTTATGGACAACGTCCTTGTCCTGCATGAAGATAAGACGTTCCTGCATCTTGTGGTTGATTGGATAGCCTTATACTGGGGACGTGAGTTGAAGTTCACGATGAACCCCAAATGGCAGGTCGGGGCGACAAAGGGAGGATTCACAATCGTAGGGTATCGTATATTTTCAGATGGTCATATCCGTGCGAACAGGGACGTGATCCTTGACATCAAGAGGAAGATTCGGAAGGGTCTTAAGATGGGCCTTTCCTATGACCAGATAAGGATAGCCATATCATCGCAACTTGGGACGGTGATGCATGCAGATTCAATCAATTTCTTAAAAAAGTATCATATGGAAAAGAAAGAACGTTTGGGCGCAAAGATTATCAGGCGCAAAAGCCAGTGTCCGTTTGAGATAGCTCACGGCCAGCAGAGGAGGTTTGAGAACTTCCTTTTCGACCCGGAAAAAGAGCAGTCTGAGGATGACTTCCTGATGGAACTGAGGGACTATGCTGTGATCGACTCCATCAAGGAGAAGAACGATGACGGCACACCTAAGAAGTGCCTTGCCATACGTTTTGAATGGCAGGGGAAGGAGTTTTCCTATACGGATGACAGAGGCAAGGAAGTGCTTGTTAAGCCAGGCGAGGAATACTTCTCGTACACCGGATCAAAGGTCCTTATAGAGCAATGCGAAACGGAGTTCTCGAAGGAAGACATGCCTGCCCCTACTGTTATAAAGATAGAAGTAAATAAACGCAACAAGAAGTTTTACAAGTTTACTTGATATGAAAGAAACAGAATCATTCAACGTGGCATATCCACGTCAGATGCGTCCCTCAAAATATGACGGGGCGCATTTTTTATGTTATCTCAATGAGAAGCCGGCCACATACAAGCCGGACGAGACATCGGAGCCGATGGAGGGTTATTCCTACACCGGTCCGATGCCTGACGGAGGCACGCTCATCGAGTGCGATGAGTGGAACCGTGACAAGCTCGTGAACGGCATCATACGGTCGAAGTATCTTCAGACCGAGGAGGATGCCATCAAGACACATCAGATTCAACTCCTGCAGGTCAAGGCCGGCATCGAGAGCAGCGCTTTGTCCGATGACAAGGCGGCTGAATATGTGAGTGAATGGAACGAGTTCCAGGCATTCAGACAGAATGCCATCAACCTTGTCAATTCGTGGGATAAATGGGAGTAGATTATGGCACCGAGAGGAATAAGAAACAACAACCCCTGCAACATCAGGTTGAGCAGGACCACCTATAAGGGTGAGGTCGTCCCATCCCAAGATAATGCATTCAAACAGTTTGAATCGATGGCGTATGGCTACAGGGCTGTGTTTGTCACGCTTCATTACTATCACACGAAACTTGGGCTTAGAACGATAAGGCAGATGGTAAGCCGTTGGGCACCGCCTTCGGAAAACAATACCGGTTCTTATGTGAAGCACGTGTCTGATGCGGCTCGATACGATTGCGATGCCGCGGTGGACATCAAAGACAAGAACCTTATGGTCAAGATCGTTTCCGCGATGTCCTTTGTGGAGAACGGTCTTAAGGCAAACCTGACGGATGTGATATCTGGCTGGGAGATGTATAGAAGAGACCGCCCTTGAAATGCAGGCAGCCTTGGGAGTGGCTGTAAATAAAAAACTCCCGACCTGTAAGAAATAGTACCACCCACCTCTTACACAAGAGCGTCACCGCGCAAAGCCGGGAGTAAGTCCCTCGTTTGCACGGTGACGCTTTGTGCGTATGGGTGGTACGAGGACAAAGGTAGCAATAATTTTTAATTCAACAGATATGAGGACACCGATTTCCTATTATGGAGGGAAACAGACGATGCTGAAGCACATAATCCCTCTCATACCGTCACATCGGCTTTACACGGAAGCCTTCTGTGGTGGTGCGGCCGTATTGTTTGCCAAGTCTCCTGCTGAGGCGGAGATTATAAATGACATCAATATGGAGCTTACAAACTTCTATTGGACTGCGCAGGTCTATTATCGGGACTTGAAGACAGAGATTGACAAGACCTTGCATAGCCGAGACCTTCACGCCCATGCGGCTCACATAAACGCCTATCCGGAATTCTTTTCTCCTGCCCAGCGTGCGTGGGCTGTCTGGGCATTGTGCAGGATGTCTTTCGCGTCAATGATGGACGGATCGTTCGGGTATGACTTCGGAGGCGGTATGCCGAAGAAAGTCCAGAACGCCAAGGATGAATTCACCGAGCAGATATGCCGACGGCTTGAGCATGTCACCATTGAGAACAGGAACGCCCTCGATGTGATTCAGACCTACGATTGTGATGACGCGTTCCATTTTGTCGATCCTCCGTACATCAATAGCGACTGTGGCCACTATGAGGGCGTGTTCTCGGACCGGAATATGGAAGAACTACTCCGTCTGCTTGAGACGGTCAAAGGTAAGTTCATGCTTACGATGTTTCCCTATGAACCGATTGAGAAGTATGCCGAGAGAAACGGGTGGACAATTCATCGTATCGAGAGGACTATAAGCGCATCGAAAACCTCACGCAGGAAGCAGGAAGAATGGATGGTCTGCAACTATGAGGAACAGCATCAGCAGAACCTGTTCGAGCAGGTCGGGGGGGGGCGAATAACGGCCATTATTAGTCGTTTGAAAGGCATTCTAATGGTTATCTATATTGAGGACTAAATCTATCAAATATGAACAAATATCATCAAATTTTACATCGTATTCTGTTGGACGGAAAGATGCAGCAGAATAAGAAGGGAGCCATAAAATACCTGCTGAATCAGCAGCTGTCATTGACTCCATATGACCTTCTTGACATATTCGAGGGCCATAACCTTGCAAGGAAGAAACTGAGGAATGAACTGGACTTGTTTACTCACGGAGAACGGAATGTTGAGAAGTATCGGGAAGCCGGCATCTCTTGGTGGGATTATGTCGGGCCTATCCTTGTGAATTCATACCCCACATACTTCGAGAAACTGCCGCCTCTTGTAGCCAGGATAAACAAGGAGAAGAGGAACAGTAAGAACTATGTCCTTTTCCTTGGCGCCACCGATGCGGAGAGCAATCAGGCTCCGTGCCTGTCCCTCATCCAGTTCCAGATCGAGGATGGTGAGCTTGTCCTGTCGGCATATCAACGCAGTTCAGATGCCAGCCTTGGGCTGCCGTCTGACATTTACCATCTGTATCTGATATCAAGACAGATTGATCTGCCATTGAGATCCATTACCCTATTCTTGGGCAATGTGCACATCTATGAAAACAACCTGCCGAATACAGAACGGCTATTGGCTGGGGAGGAGGTTAAATTTGAACTGAATGTCTGATGCTGATGCCGGAATTCAGAGAAGGCTCTCAAAACGTGTTCAACTGACGTTTGAGGGCCTTTTCTGTTGGCGTGACGTGTGCGATTTTTCTGTCACATTTCGTTTTTGCGGTTTCGTGGTTGATTTTCATCGCATTTGGTTTTGAACTTCATCACGATTGGTTTTGCCGATTATAGATTCATGTTGAAAACGGAGTTGTGGTCGCCCGCGCCACCGAACCTTTCACAAGCGCAAACGCCATGATCGTGATGGTCGGTTTTGAAAAAGGGCTGTTCACTCCTTCCCTGTCAGAAAGCCGGACTTTCGGGCAGATCCGTGAGACAGCCATGGAGGGAAGCGACTACCGCGAGCCTGGCGAAGACGAAGGGAATGACACACTGATAGGCATTGTCACCGTACTGGGAGTTATTCTGTCAGTTTTTGTCTGTGTCAGGTTCGTCAGCAAGACAATCAGGCGCAGAAGGGAACTTCTCGGAGGCCGGATGAAGGACGTGCCATGGTACAGGGACGCACCTTTGAATGGAGACTTGAAGAGATCCGGCAACATCCTGCTGGTTTTCTCCGGAAACACCATGAAGGTGCGCCGGAACCTGATCGCCGCCTACATCACCAGACTATTCTATCGGGGAGCCTTCGAGGTTGTTCCACAGCAAGGAAAGACAAAACCGTCAATGAAGATCAAGGATATCCAGATCGGGAACTCGGCGGACTCCTACTCCGATGCCGGACTGGAAGCGGAAGTCTACGGGTTCATCAGGGAGGCGGCCGGCGAGGATGGTGTCCTTCAGGAGCGTGAGCTCAAACGCTGGGCTGATTCGCATGAAAATAGGCTCTATGATTGGGGACAGAGGGCTCTGAGCGGCGCGGAAACCTATTGGACGGTCAAGCCAGAGGAGGTGCGTCAGGTTTTTGGCCTGAGACGTTACCTTAAAGATTTCACCATGATAAAGGACAGGGGTGTCGTCGAGGTCAAACTTTGGAATGAATACCTGATCTTCGCCACCCTTTATGGAATCGCCGATCAGGTCGTGAAGGACTTCCGCAAGGTATGTCCTGAATATTTCTCCTTGTCATCGGAGGGCGGAATGCTTGACGACGACATGTCCACTCTTGTGATCTGGAACATGATCAACATGACTTCCAGCAATTTCAACACCGCCGCGGCCACATACGAGACCTCTCG
>ERZ808259.199-NODE-199-length-36287-cov-7.056883_pt1 | contig 36287 bp, 58 predicted proteins | sample MGYA00521279_ERZ808259 | MGnify/ENA primary metagenome ERZ808259 (study PRJEB31516, sample SAMN03275586) | gut metagenome | biome: mammalia-associated habitat; material: feces | host: Papio cynocephalus | place: Kenya | collected 2012-07-27 ... | reverse complement strand
GGGGGGGGCAACCTTATAGTGTAGTTATATTGCCCCTAGAAAGGGGATAATATGGCAAAAGGAATTACGAATTGTAGTAGTGAAAGCGGAATGAAAGTGGTAACAGGGGAGTTTACGGTGACAGGCACAAATACTACTAAAGTAGCAGTTGCTAATCCAATTGGTGCGGATATAAGTTTTGTATATTGTTGCCCGAAGGGTTCATCAACAGAGGCGAGTGGATATAGCCCATATAAACGTTGTCAAGCATGGATATGGGATAAAAATAATAGCAAATATCCCGCAAGCAGCTCTCTAAACCCGTATATGAGTGGTGGATTTATACATGCAGATATAACTTTTTATTGGCAAGGTGGAACTAATTTTTCAAACAAATTTTATAACAACCAATCTTATACAATTGTTTGTCCAAGTAATGCCACCGACACTCTTTATTTTGTCAACCAACAGTCTGACGACAATGGTTATTATATTCTCCCCCAAACTTACTACTACATATTCTTTTAACAAAGGAGAAAACTATGAAAAACATAAATAAAACTCCAACACAGTCTAGGGGGGGGGCATTGTAGCCTGAACCCTGTTTGGGGGTGTTGGAATGGCTAAAGGTATAACTAATTGCGAGAGTGGAACTGGCGATAAGGGATTATATGTGTGGGCTACATATGACGTAGCACCATATAGAGCTTCTGCGACACCTGGTGATGCAAGCTCTGAAAACATTATCTTAGCCGAAGGCGTCACATCAGATAGCATTGCTATATATATTGCTTCGACTTATCAATTTAATGGTGATACTGGAACATATACGTTAAACAACCCTCAGAAAGTAGTTGTCGATAAAGGCGAGAGTGCAACCCTCGCACCTAATTTTTTATATTATCTAGCTTATGCAAATGCGAATAGTGCTGTAATATATGTGCTCAATAATGTTTGGCATGTTAGCTATGATAATGAGGGATTGGTAGAGTTATACTCAAGCAGTGGTTCATATACAAAGTATGACACCATACGCCTACCATCTAAAGGTCAGCAATTCAATGGATTTACTACATCTGACACATCAATCATCACACAAGATGGGCAACATGGTAATGAATGGTGGATTCGTTGTTACGATATAGTTTCAGCCAATAATTGCACTCAAGGTGCGGTAGATATTATTACATTCACTTCTTATCAACTGCTCGACGAAGTTTCATTCTCTTATAGCTTGCCAACGTTACCAAATAGAGTGATGCTTTTTGACCCTATGTTACCAGTGTTGCAATCAGCAGATAATCTTGGCTATATTGCTCAAGCATTTGCGGATTTTACAACATCTCAGACCAGTAATTCGAATGCAACTGTTTTAAGTTATGACTCTACTAATAATGAATTCAATTACTTTACTACTGATGGAGAACGGAGCACAACAAAAGTTTCATTTGCTATCACCGCTCTCGGCAACGCATGGGTTCGCCCTGGCGTTGAATATGCACTTATCACTATGGCGTAAGCACCCCCAAACAAAACAAAACAAATTAAATTATTTCAAAAGGAGGTAATCCTATGGCGAAATTTTGTGGAGGCTTCAAATTCGACTCAAGCCTCAAACTTATAGATGGTATACTCTGCCTTGCCGATACTCAAGCCGTAGACCCCACTAAAGCTGTAACTGGTTGCGGTCAGATGTGGGATGGCGAGAGTTTTAAGGTTGTTAAGGTAGACGGATATAGACCTTGTATTACATTAAAAAATAATATCCATAAAGTAAAAATGATTGCAGGCAATTGTGGAGTTGGCTTAGATGCTGATTTCTTTGATTCAAATGGTGACGATGAAATGGTTGTTACTGATGGCTATGTTCTTACTGTGGAAACTACACCCGAAAACGCCAATGTATCAGTTATAGGTGAAGATGGTAATGCGGTGACCGCTAGAACAGATGGAACTTTTGTGCTTCCAGACCTTGATGGTAATTATAGCGTAACAGTAACATTAACTGGGCACACAGGCAAAACAAGAACTATTAAAAATGATAAATCACAGACTATTTCGGTTGATTTAGATGCAATCACTGTAATTTATGACAATGATGTTGCTGTTAATAAGGGATATGGCGGAACATTCTATGTAGGTAGTGCAGGACTTGGTATGGATTTACAGGTAGGCGAAAACTACGTTATTGATTGGGATGGACAGTCTTACCAGCTTGTAGCTAAAGAGGTAACAGGTGAATATGCAGGCGTATATTTAGGCGAGGTTACTGGAGAAACAATTAATGTTGCTACTGATGCGACATTTGGTGCTGTTGTAAGCAACCCAAGCTTCACAAATTATCCGTTTGCAATATATAAATATGGAGCACAGACCCCAACTATATATGCGGCAAATAGTGGAACATATAATCTAAAGGTAGAATTTTAGGGTCGAAAAAATGGGAGTAAATTCATACTCCCATTAGAACAGTCGGTTTAATTATCGGCTGTTTTTTCGACTTTGTAGCGGATAGGTTCGCCTTTGCCACCTCTGCCCTGTGATTCGGTTGCGGTTATTATGATTGTTGATTTCTTTTCCGTGCAACAAAATTTTTCTTTAAGTTTTCCTTTTATATCTTCTTTTCTTACTGCATATCCAATACCATTATCATCAAATGGCGGGTGCTCGCCTGTATATGCACCTTCTTTTAACTTGTTTGTACTTTTTGGACAATCAAGTTTGTCATCTCTTACTGAATAGTCGCTTTTGAGTTTGCGTGTGACAATTTCGGCAATCATCTCAGGTTTAAAACCTTTCCAGTTTAGTGTGTTATTTAGTTTTTTCATCTCCAAAACACCATTTCTCAAACATTGTATTAAATCTACCCTTGTTGCCCCATACACGCTTGCAAAACGCCATAGCTAGACCTTTTTCTTTGTCATAAACTTCGTTCTCGCCACATTTAACCACAGTTTTCTCGCCATCTTCCCAAAATACAATGGTGGCAGGTGGGTTGAATATTACATTGACAGGGGTCAGTTCTGCTACAAGATCCTCTTTAAAGCAAAGTTTCTTTGTATCTTTGTTAATGTAAGAAATATGACGTATGTTAGGGTTCTTGCCTTTAGGTATATCGTCTGGGGATATAAGAGCAAGAGTATAGGGTCTTACGGCGTAAATCGCTTTGTCTACAGCCGTAGTTGGTGTTGTGCTAACATATGCAACATCTTCATTTGGTTTTATAAATTTAATTGTTGTGTTATCTACCCGTACTGCCAAGAGCCTCAGCCCCTTTTCTTTCACTATCTCTACTAATCATATCATTCACATTCCCCTCAACAATCTCCACATCAGGCACAATCTCAACTGCAATCTGACATATTGCCTTGCTGTAAGGAACACGCACAAAATCTGCGGTTTTCTCAACGCTATCCACACCTTTGGTTATTTCCATTGGTACGCTATTTGCGTTATACACTGCAACAAAGATTTCCTGCCTGTAGTCACTATCTATCTTGCCGCACATTATCTGCATATTGCTCTTGCTGTTGCTTCCACGTTCGTAAAGTCCAAGTCTATACCCTTTAGGAAACTCGCTACATAATCCAGTTGGGATTAGCTTGCACTCGTGGGGCGGAATAATTATTTCATACTCATCAAAACACGCATACATATCCGCCCAACCCGAACCGCTTGTGGCATAGCTAGGAATTTTAGCTCCGTGTCGCATTTTTCCAAATTTTATCATATTAGTCCTCACAATCTAAATAAACTTCAACGCACTGTAGGTAATGATATTGTTCAGAGGGCTTGAGCTTTATCCATAGAAGTGTCCAATCGTCATCATAATCATTTCCTACACCACTAATATTAATATAATCCATACGCTTGATAAGTTCGATAGTCTTAATCGCCTCATCATAGGTACAGACAAAAGATTTCATAACCTTGTCATCAGTAATACAAATGTATTTTATAACACATAATTCTTCTTCCATTCGTTTATTCATCATCTACCTCTATCTTTCTTGAGTCAACGCACATTTGTTTCCATTCCTTTATATCAAAATCTTCTCCAAATATCCAATCGGCTGCGTTGCAGTTTTTATTCCAAGGTTTGCTTACCATTGCGCAGCGTTTGCCTAGTATGTGTAGTTTTTCCATAAGCTCAGGCTTATCATCTACCCACATATCCATATTAAGAATTGATTTGTCTTGACAGATAATCAACTGCTTCCAGTTAATAAATGGGAAATTGCGGAAAAATGCAGGGAGCTTGTAGGCTAGGTTCTCAGGATGACTTGCGGTTACGATATACAAGTCAATGTGTGGGTCTGTGTTCAACTGTTCTAACAATTCTTTAGTATTATTATATATGTACTTGTCTATTGCACTCCAAGTGCCTTTATTAGACAGAATTGCCCAGAATAGATTTGGGTTCTGGGGCTTTAGGCTATTCTCAATGTTCCAAGATTTAACCTGTTCTTTTGAGAATTTTTCACCATTAGTGTTGTAAAGGTTGTATTCATCAAGCCAGCATTTGTTTAAGTCCCATAACACGTCATCTATGTCAAATGCAATACGGTATCTTGCGTATTCCCTCAAGGCAACATCACCTCCGCTTTTCGGATATTGTTGTGTTCTATAAACCGAATGGCATTAAGGTGAACTCCGAGTTCTGCCGTAGTTATTTCAACCCCTTCATCAACCACGGGTATCGCATAATCTGTATAATATTCCCCATCACAAGGTTTGAACTTGACTTTGTCGTTCTCAATGCGTGCCTTAATCTTCTCCTCGCTATCTCCACGCTTTCTCATACGCTCAATGAGTAACCAGTCAGGTGCTTTTAGATACACTACAATTGGTACTTTTCGACCTTTATATGACCGCAGAAAATATTCCACCCCATCGGGGTCTATGACATAAATATCAGCTTTATCCACTTGTGTATCGGTTGCACCATATCTATATCCATCAAATTCAGTGTAGGCACATATGTTTTCGGTGCGTTCAAGCTCGTCAAAACGTGCATCATCAATAAATAAGTGCGTGTCCTCATCGGAATAACGTGGTGGTCGTGTTGTATATGATAAAACTTCTTTCCAACCATAATGCTCAACCATATATTGTGCTAGAGTTGATTTTCCTACGCCACTTTTGCCCACAAGCAGGATTATTGTGCGGTTATTCATTGGCATCATCTCCTTTCTTTGCTGTTAATTCGTGACTTATGACACAAATACCATTTTCTAAGCCACGATAATGTATTTATGGAACAATTATACTATGCGTACACTTGCCTCCGAATACATCTTCCTATAATCTTCCCATTCAGCCCACAACTGTTTGTAGCGGTCGGAGTCGGTGGGGAACATATTGTAATCAGTTATGTTTCTTTGTTTGCAGAAATCCTCAAAAGTCTGAGCCACAAGGTATTTCCAGTCCTCTTTTGCCTGTTTACGGATTTTCTTGCGTTTATTGCTTGCGTAAGACATATAAGCCTCCTTAACTTAAATTTGTAAACGTAACACAAAATAAGTTGCAAATGCAAATCTTATGTTACGTTTACTATTATACCACATAACCTACTTAATGTCAAGAGATTTTATATAGTCTATAACTTCCTCAATAGTATAAAATATTCCATCACACTGGTTGAGTAAACCCGTGACATAAAGGTTCTGATATGAATACTGCTGTTCGCCCAATCTTGTGCGACCCCCAGCGTCTTTTTCATCAGAATATGTACGATAACACTGTCTTGTATCGGTGCATATGCCAATAAGGTGTTTATTATCGCCTCTTGCAATCTTCTCGTGGAATTTGCCTATCTCAGCACAGGTTCCTGAAGGTAGGACATCTCCATCAATACACGCAATTAATATATCTGCTTCGTCAAGCCTTGAATTGTCTGCATCTGCTATCATTTCGGAGCCTGCAAACTTTTTCTTGCCCTCCTCGCCGTTGATATCTGTATTTTCTACTGGACTGTATAGGTCTACATTTGGTAGGGCAGAGCGGATTTTGCCTGCCCATTCGATGTTGCGGAGGTAGTCACCGTAGAAGAAGACTCCGCCTGCTAAGTATATTTTCATATTGTTGTCCTTTCTAGTATCTCTTTTCTTGTCCAAATATGCTGATTTGCACTTCCTCTGAATTTAAGTCGTAGGTCACGTTGAGATAAGTCAAATTGACCATCTATAAGATAATCAACTTCTTCAATGCAAAGCACTCTGCATAAAGCAAAATATGCTTTATCAGCAGAATTAAATGTTTGCGTTTTTAGAATATCTTCGAGCATATACCCTGTATATAACCATATATCCTTATCAGGGTATGCTGTTTTAAGTTTGAGGATAAGTTGACCAATCTTCTGAATATTCTCATCGCATAATGGTTCTCCACCTAAGATTGATATGCGAGTTATATAGGGCTTGTCAGCGAGTTCAATAAATTTCCGCTCAACCTCATCAGTCCATTCCCTCCCGCCATCAAATGACCACGTTTCAGGTTGGAAGCAACCTTTGCAGTGAAAGTGGCAACCTTGAACAAAGAGGGCAATACCTATACCCTCTCCGTTCGAGATGTCCATATCTCTGATTTGTGCGTATCTCATTTAATCACCTACCTTGTGGTTGTCGAGGTGGATGTATCTGTTCTTAATTTCGTCAGTTCTACCTTGATTAAAGAAATTGGTAGAAATATATCCACATACTCTTCTTGCTACATTAAGAGTATCGTGGTCGGTGTTTCCACACTGAGGACATCTCCAATCAAGTTTCCCATCTTCTTTATCGAATATTTCTATTTCACCATCATAGCCACACTTCTGACAATAATCTGATTTAGTGTTAAGTTCAGCATACATTATGTGGTCATAAATAAATTTAATAACCCCAAGCGCAACTTCTACATTTTGTGTTAAATCTGCACATTCAATATAACTTACACAACCACCTGGACTTAATCTCTGATATTCTGACTCTATTACAAGTTTGCTAAATGGGTTAATTGGTTCTTCGACAAAAATATGATAACTATTTGTAATAAAATCTCTATCAGTTATACCCTCAATAATGCCAAATCTTTCTTTTAGGCACTTTGAGAATTTATAGACTGTAGACTCGATAGGAGTGCCGTAAACTGAGTAAGCTATATCCTCAGCTTCTCGCCATTCACTACATTTGTCATTAAGTCTTTGCATAACTTTCATACCAAATTCTTTGCCTTCGCCTGAACTATGTGACATACCTGTCATATATTTAACACATTCATATAATGCCGCATATCCAAGTGATATAGTGCTATATCCACCATGGAGTAGTGGGTGGATTGTATCATCTTTATCTAATCTCGCTAATGCCCCATACATCCATAATATTGGGGCGTTTTTAGCTTTGACGTGTGATAATCTTTCGTGTCTTATCTGTAAAGCTCTGTGACAAAGTTCCAATCTTTCATCAAGCAATTCCCAAAACGCATCAAAATCACCCTCTGATGATAATGCCACGTCTGCAAGATTAATGGTAACCACACCTTGGTTAAAACGCCCGTAATATTTAGACTTGCCATTTTCATCTATATAAGGTGTAAGAAAACTCCTACACATTTTATCCATTGTCGCCAATGGCACCGACTATGTCATCTATCTATAAGATAGCCTTCCGCTTCGGTTGAAGGCACTTCGTTTCCTATAATGCCGCTAGTGCTTATCTCTAGCCCTACTTCCATACACTCATCAGGAATAGTCTGTACAGGTTCCTATTTCTAGGCTTCCCACGCTCTCATCTAGTGCAATGTCTTAGCATTGTTAGACCTAAGCGTTAGCATAACATTAAGTTACACACCCTCTAAGCAAGAGGTTCAAAAGGTTTTACATGGGCTATAGTTTACACCTACCCATACAAGGATAACAATGACCCTCTCCGTTAGAATCAACCTTATCCCTTTTCATTATTTTCTCAGATATATAATCTGGAACCATTCTTTTGGTAGTACATTCAGCCGCTAATTTTGTTAAATGCCAATAAGGTGAATTTTCGTGAATATTATCTTCCTCAAGAACATAAAGGAGCTTTGGAAAAGCGTTAGTATAATGCACCCCTACCTCATTCTTAAACCCCTCGATTCTCTGTTTAAAGAACTCCTCAATAATTAAAGCAAGTTCCTCTTTATATTCATCAGTTTCACCTAAATACATAAATACAGACAAGAATGGGGCTTGCCCATTTGTGTTTGCCATTGAGTTGATTTGATAGTTAAAAGTTTGCACACCATCTCTAACCTCTCTCAATGTGTCATCATTAGCCCACCTGTGAGCATCATCATAACTAAAACCCCTTGAAATATATCTACTATAATATTCATTATAACTTTTTCTTACAAAAGGAGCTAAATGTGTTAGAGATATTGTTGCTCCTCCATAACTACTCGAGGTAACTGCGGTTATAATCTGTGTTGCGATTGTCATTGCTGTAAGAAAGCGATGCGGCGTTTCAATCATAACCTTATTCATTACTGTTCCATTTTGCAACATATCCTCAAGATTAATAACCTCACAATTGTGTAAGGCATTTTGACCGAAATAATCAGCATCGTGGAAATGTAATATTCCAGCATCGTGAGCCTGCACGATATCGGGAGGAAGTAAAAATCTTCGTGTAATATCTGTGCTTACAATGCCTGCCATATAGTCACGCTGAGTTGTTACAATAAGGGAGTTCTTATTAGAATTTTCTGTGTTCCAATATTCACTTATTCCCTCAAGCAGTTCAGCAACTTGGTCATCTATATTATTTTCTTCCCTCTGAAACTCCCTAACAGCCCTATAATCCTCATAAGCTCTAGCAGTCAATCTCTGCCTCTTGCTAATCAGCTTATCAAACACAAGTTCCTCAATATCGCTTACAGATAAATCATCCTTGGCATTCTTAGCAATTTGTTCGATTTCATCAGCAATACACTCTGCTATCTTTGGCTTGACATTTCCAGAGGCTTTCATAGCTTTATAGATTGCATTATATATCTTTTGTTTGTCAAATTCTTGCAGTTCACAATCTCTCTTAACTACATTCATTCATCACATTCCTCCTTTATTTCCTCATAAATTTTTCTAATTTTTTGTACTCGCATATTAATTGCTTGTCTGCTCACTCCATAAATATCACCTACCTCCCTGTAATTATAACCTTTTAATATATAATTAAGCACGCCACCTGTCATTGTATCTTTAGGATAGCGTAGCTTTAATTCTGTGCGGATTTTGCTGATTATATCATTTTCATCAATCACATTGTAATCACCATCATCAAACCCCAAAATATCGGCTATCGCCTGAATGTGTCCGCTACTACTATAAGATAATGTTTCATCTAAAAACACAATTTTCTCGGTAGGAATATACCTACACATAGCGTATTTATGCTTTAAAATATGCTTCCATTGCCCCTCGCACACACGATATATAAATGTGGTAATCTTTGCACGATTAGGATTATAAAGGTGAATAACCTTGCAGAGTTTCTCCGCAAAGTCTCCATAATATTCTAGGTCAATATGGTGGTCATACATATATTTGTAAATGATATTGTGGTTGGCTGTAATGAGTTGCCTTTGTTCATCGGTTAACTTAATTTCTCCCATTGTTCCTCCATTAATAAATCATATAACCAAGTCTCACGTTCGGTGGTTTCGTTAATAGTTAAAGCGTGATTGATTGCGTTTATGTCACCTATCTGCACTAGCATTTCTTTTGCACGAGTAAGCGACATATACATAAGATTGCGTGTCAGCATACGAGAATGTGCCGAACAGGTTATTAATATGACCGCCTTAACTTCACACCCTTGCACGCTATGAGCCGAACAAGCATAAGCCAAGAGCAGGTTTTGCAAGTCTCCCTTATCAAACAGCACCATATCCTCATCAAACTGAATATACATATAATCACCATCAATCCGCTTTATGTAACCTATATCACCATTCATAATCGCAGCCTCTCTAGGTGCATTAGCCTCGTGTATTTCAAGGTTTTCGTAGAGTGCAAAATAAGCATCACTATCCTCTCCATCCATTTCCTTGGCTTGTTCAAGATTGTATTCAATGCGTTTTTTCTTGGCTTTCCAGTCAATAAACTCTGCGGTCTTGGCGTGATAATTATTCATTTTGTTAATCACCTTATCACCCTCGTAAAACACAACTGCACCATTAGGGGCATCAGATAAGTTCCGTTTCATACAGTTATCACTGCCTGCGTTTGGATTGTATTTAGTTTGTATGCAGTTGTTAATTGCATATGTACCAAATGCCCCTACATTATATGGCGATATGATAAGTATTTCATCATCGCTATATGTCTCACGCAATTTATCATATTCATTGATTATCTGTTCAATAGGTTTCTCATCGACAGGAACGAATATATAATCAGTAACCTTAGCTCCGTTTTCACATAAGAGCTGACCTGTAAGCGATAGGTACTCTGCTCCATTTCTTGTATCGGTTGCAACCGTACTTATACCACTTGAGCCGTATCTGAATACTTTAGTAAGTTTTGCGGTAGGGATTTTGCCACAATGGATTAAGTCGTGAACAACATTGCCACAAGAGATGCTTGCAAGTTGGGCGGAGTCAAATACAAATAAAATCTTCGCGGTCGGAGATATTAATGTGAGCAGTTCGGCAAGCAATTCAACGCCTACCATACTAGCCTCATCAATGATAACCGCATCTTCATCAATAATCCCCTCACCTAATACAGCCCTGTGAATTGTGCTTGCTTCACGACCAGTCGCCTCTTTGAGTCGTTTGGCTGCGATACCAGTTGGAGATAGTAGGCGATAGGATTTGTGTAAGTCATCGAGCATAGCAACAACAGCTTTAAGGCTACTTGTCTTTCCTACCCCACTTCCGCCTATCAACATACAAGCGTTTTTTGTACATAGTAGGTCTAAAATCTTGCTTTGTTCATTAGTAATCTCAAACCCATCAACCACCCTATATTTCTCGGTGTCACATTCCCATATAGTATTATGAGCTAAATGATACCATATGTCATCAGCAATCTTCTTTTCAGCAAGGTAAGTGTGATTAATTGCTAGAGTTTTGTTATCTTTATCATAATGTATTATAGTACAGTTTGGAGAATTGATAACTTCCATCATAACAGGAACGAGTTCTGTGTCCCACTGAGCCACATATTTATAAAATTCACTACCTGCAATCCTTGTATTCCCATCTTCCTCATTTTGCCTCAGTAAATATAACATAACAATCTCACAGCGGTCTGTACTGGTTCGCAAGTCGGGGCGAACCTTGAGTAAAAGTCTATCTGTGGATGGTATGGGGCGTTTTAATTCATAACACAACACAAAGTATGGGTTGTTATTTAATAACTCCTGCACCTTGTTCATTGAGCCATAAACCCCACAAAGCTCCTCGGCTTCAGCATATTTCAATTCAATATCTGTGTTATTTGCAACCAGTTTATAATACTTAAACATATTATTAACTTTGGCTATATATGCTTTAAGTCTAACTTTGCCTACATTATAAATTTTATTGCAATCAATCTTATCGCTTTCCCCCGATAGTATAAACCTGATAAAAGTTGGATATGCTTTATGTACGTTCTCTGCCTGTTCATCAGACATTATCAGCTTGAGCATTTGATATTCTTTGTCATCGGTTATATCATCTAAATCGCCAATCTCAAACTCATCAAAGCTAGGAATTGCGGTAACCTGATATGATATACCATATCTATCCTCAACCTCCTCAAGGTCAAGAGTATATTCTTTTCCGACCTCAAGCATACCCAATGAACCTTTGATTGTAAAGTTGCCATATCTATTGAGTTGCACCTCACCTTTAATCAGTTCACACCCAAAGATATGGAACTTGTTGTCTTTACTCGCAAATACATTGCGTATTACTTTGCATTCAACCCTCAATCGCACATCATCTCCTTCCATAATAATCTTTTTACAAAATTATGCATTCTTTTTTGTCTAGCTGATATATTCTGTCGAGAACAACCCATTATTTTAGCAATCTCAACTGCTTTATATCCCGCATATGATAATTTTAGTATTTTTTGTTCATTAACCTGTAAATATGGCAATAACCTTTCTACAACATCATCACATTCAAACTGGTCAATGCTCTCATCAATGCAACCTATAAGCTCGCTTGCCTCTTTATCACCATCTTTAGTTGCAGTAAGATACTCCAAATGCCATAAAGTTTCACCTTTAGGTAATATTCTCTTTTGTGCTTGCTGACTGTGGATAATTGCGTACATCTCCCATCCCAAGACTTTATAAGCATAAGTGCTAAAAGTCGCTTCCCTTGTATCATCATAAGTCAATACCGCCCTCCAGAAAGCAAGTCCTAATGTAGCTTGAATGTCCTCATCATGTATTTTATGTTTTGTAAAGTAGGCATATAATAAACCTATATTATCCTCTGCGAATCTGTGTTTTTCACTTAATAACATCCCATTTTCCTCTTAAATTCATCCTTACATCTTCTCAGCATTTCTGATACAGCTTGATTCGTATTTCCCATAATGGTTGCCACCTCATTCTTTGTTTTGCCCTCAAGTATAAGTGTTATAACTTTGACCTGTTTGGCAGTAAATGTACTTAACACTTTCTCAAGATCTAACTTAATTTCGGCAGTCTCATAATCATAATCTGCAAATCCTATAATATCCTCATAGAACGAAACATCAATATCTTGCTCACCACCTTTAACCCTTTGGTCTAGGCTAAAATATTCAGTGCCTTCCACAAATGTACGCTTTTGCATACTGGACAGATAATATTGTTTCTTTAGGTGATTATCTATTACGGTGAATATATAAGTACTAAAAGAATGTTTGTTATCTGGTTTGTATTTCTTGACCGCCTTACAATAAGCATATGCGATTTCCTGTTGTCTATCCTCATCGTTTACATTGTGGATATGGTAATACTTATATATCAATCCTATATTATCTTCCATCATTTTAGTTTTATCCATAGCTTTTCCCTCCGTTTAACCTATTATAACATAATCAGAGGGAAAAGTCAAGTAAAACTTAGCGAAAGTTAGATTTCTGTGTAAGCGTTAAGAATTGACTCATACTCATCAACCGCAGTCCACTTATCGTTGATTTTGCGGCGTTTCTGCTTACTGGTGAATGAGCATTTGAGGATAGGAACTTTGTCAAATTCCTTTTCATAATATTTCATATCAACAGGGTGTTCCGCATAATATTTCTTATCTACCTTAACCTCAATGGTCACACCATCATAAAGCCTATATAGCCTAAAGTATGTATTGTATTTACTCTGCTGTATAGATTGCACAGCGAAATGGTTCATAGGTTCATCAGGTATGCACTCTGAACAATATCCCATTATACCTAGCTGGTATGCTATACTGTCACGCTTATGTAATGGTGGAATAATGGAGTTCTTAAGCATAACTTTACATATTCCTATGCCATTGATACCACTATACTGTTTGGCAGTTTCTTTGGTAAATAATCCATCAATATTATAAGCAAATGGCTTTTTGAGCGTTTTCTTCTTGCCATAAGTATCATATAGGTGCTGTGCATAAAGCAGTGTATTTATATCACCAAACTGCTCAAAATATCCAATCTTGATAAGTTTTCTAAGCTGTTTGCGGTTTCCTACCTCGCCAGCAGGTTTGCATAATATATCAAATATATCGTGCACCTCGCCTGTATGGGATAAATTATAAAGATTGTCAGCAATTTCTGCGTTCATATCCTTAATAGAACCTACACCCTTATAAATTGAGTTGTGGTCTTTATCCATAAAGAATTGGGCTTTTGATTTGCCAAACTTAGGCGATAAGATTGATATACCATATGAACTTGCTAGTTCTGTAGCGTTAGCTAAATCTTCATCATTTCCTGCATTATTAAGTAACGATGTGCAAAATTCTAATGGATAATAATACCTAAGATACGCACAAACATACCCTATCATTGAATATCCTGTAGAATGGTTGTAACCAAACTGATAATTGCTACTATCTTCAATAATCTGCAAAAATGTGCGAGCTTCTTGTTCGGCAATTTCTCTAGGCTTATTGGATTTGTTGCAATACCCCTCAAGAATTTGTGGCAGTGCTTTTTGCAAGCGGTCGATTTGTTTTCTTCCGATTGCCCTACGCACATTATCTGCTTCACTGCCACTAAGACCACAAATATTTTGTAAGAATTTTATGGTATCTTCTTGAAAACAATTATGAACAACAATACCGCCTGCAACAAAATTGTGGGTGTTATTAATTTCTAAATCAAATACCTTAGCTGTTCCAGCAGAAGATTTTTTTATAACTGGGTGATAGTGGATACTCGGTGATAACATAATAGATGTTTCTAAATTAAAATCATTACATATTTTTACAAATGTTTCAACAGTTACATATTTGCTATAGTATAATGAATTCCCAGAAATTTTCTGCACTTCTTTTAATGTAATACCTTTATTTTTTAGTATACTCTTTAATAATTCAGCCGAAATATTTCCCGCCCTATGTTTTCTTTGAGAAACTTTAGTTATATCTATATTCTCTTGAATTTTTATACAATAAGGGGCTAATTCTTTAATTAACTCATTTCCGCCAAATACTCCAATATTATAAGCATCTGCTGTTTTATCATATGTGACAACAGCAGAATATCCTATTAACCTTAATACTTCTACCAATCCATCACATAGTTTTTTTGATGCTGTTTTATACATGACAGTATTCTTTTTTAAACAGCTATCGGTATCAGTATACGCACCTAAAAATGTGAGTAGACAATCTCTGTTTAGTGTAAATATAAAATTAGGAACTTCTTTTTGCCTAGCCTTTTTGCCTCTTAAATTTATTTCATCAAAGTAATAATGAATAGGCTTGTCATAATTATAGGCTATACCAACCCACTTGACGTTGCATCTGTATAATGGGAGTTTATTAACTCTGCTTTTTACATTTTTAATTGAAACTGTTAAATTACTCCATATATTCTCAATGCAATTTTTATAGGCGTTTGCGACCTTTTCACTACGGTTAACAAATCCTATATTATTACCTGATACCGTACCATCTCCTAAAGTCCAACCAATAAGACGTAGTTTGTGTTTGTTATACTCTGCATCGGATAAAGTTCCTACATAATGAGCAATACACTCGCCCACCTGAATGTCTTTGTATTCTTTCCAACCATTTTCTGTTAATATTTTATGGTTATCAGTGCATATAACTTCTCCATATTTGCTACTTAATTTATATATTTTCTTTTGTCCATTGTCAAAAATATCATTTACTTTTTCAAGTCCTTTAGTTGTATAAACTATATCATCTTTATTAATATCTTTAATTGGGACTAAACCATTTGTAGTAGCAATTAACTGGTTTTCTTCTATACATAAAAATCCTCGGTTATCTTTAAGCAATTCATCAATTTGCTCTGAAGGATTATGATTAGTTTCTCCTGCAAATAATCTATCTCTATAACTCTCTCCACTAGGTCTAAGAGCAGCATTAGCCATAGACATATCATTTATCTTGGTAGGGTGCATCTTCTTTAGGCATTCAGACGCATATTGTGACTCAAACTGAAATATCCCTACAGGGCTATCGCAAATATGTTCCCAAACATCTTTATCTTCCCAATTAACTAAATGTGATTTAGGATAAGGAATATTTGCATATTTACAAGTATCTCTTATTACTTGTATATTTCTTAAGGATAATATGTCGTATTTTACAAGAGACACTTCGTGGCACTCTTCCATATTAATGCAAATAACATTTTTACCATCTTTATTAAAACAACCATATTCATCAACTAAGTTTACAGGACTCGCAAGTATTCCAGCAGGGTGCATAGATTGTGATTTGATTGTGTTTAATATTCCATCAAAATAATAAAATATATCTTTGTGTTGTTCTCTTGCTTTTGTAGCATCTATTTCATATTCATCTTTTATTTGTTTGATTTTTGATAGATTATATGGGTTATCGTCACCTGTATATTTATCATTCAAATTATGCTCACGATTCCATTTAATTCTAAAAGCCTTTCCGATAACATCAATGGTTCCTTTATCGACTACTGTGCCATTAGCTAAAATAAATGCAGTATTCTCTTTACCAAAGCGATTGATAATGTAATCATAAACGAAATCTCTCTGGTCGGGTGATACGTCTATATCAATATCACCGATTTCAACCCTGTCCTCATTACAGAATCGGGAAAATATAGTGTGCCACTTAACAGGGTCTACATCTATAATATCTGATAAATACGCAACCGTAGAGCCACCACAAGAGCCTCTGCAAAATCCAACAGGAATATTATTGTCCCAGCACCAAGTTATCATCTCCGACATGAACAACATAAATCCTGTCATTCCAACCTTTTTAAACACACGCATTTCTTCTTTAATATTATCAGCATATTGTTGTGCATTTTTAGGGTCTATAATACCATTTTTAACTTTGTCACTATATTTTTTTCTAAGCGTATTCATTAACACTTCTTCATCCTTATCTCCGTATAATATAGGATATTTAAAACTAGTGTCTAATGTAATAGGTTCTATGGCATTAGCTATTACATTGGTGTTTTCTAATGCTTCCAATATAATAGAATTATTAAGCACACCTTGTACTTCAAATGTTTTCTTAAAATCGTCATAATTTTTATAGGTTAAATCATAATCATCATCTTTAGAAAATTCTGCCTCGCTACCTAACTGAAATACTTTACGACACTCGGCTTTATAATTATCTGATGAGTGAAAATCCCCTGTGGCTACTAAGGGCTTGTCGTATTGTTCTGCTTTTTCTACAAGCCATATATTATATTCTTTTTGTTCATCGTTATTATGAGGCTGTATTTCATAATAATCATACTTAGCAAATAGTCTATTATCTGAATGTATTTGTAGCCTGTAGCCATTTAAAGGACTCGCAAGGCAAGCTGATATTTTTATCACATTATCGCTAATACCTAAAAATTCATCAAATGATATTCTTGGTTTATAATAAAAATGGTCATCTTGCGTTGCATTATACATAAGGCGATTAATCTCTTTAACCCCATCATGATTCTTTGCGAGTAAGATAGTATGATAATTGTCACGCACCTTTTCGCTTAATGTTTCTGTTAAGTAACATTCTACCCCAAATATAAACTTTATACCTTTTTCATCGCAATACATCTTCTTTTCAACCCATGTATTTGTATTAGAATGTTCAGTAAAAGCAATCGCTGTTTGTCCAAATTCTACGCACTTATCCACATAAAGTTTATAATTTGTGCAACTATCTAATAATGATTGCTCTGTGTGGCAGTGTAATACAGTATAATTACTCATACTTTCTCCTTAATAACTATCATAAAACTCCAATTCAATCTTATCTTCTTCCAGTAATTCCTTCGCCCACGATAATATCTCTGCCTGTCGCATCAGACTCGACACTATTCTTTTCCACTCCCATATTGACCTATGGTGTTCATCATAATAATCTTTGCGAATGTATTTTTCTAAGATTATAATAATATTCTCAACATCATCACTTGTTAGTTCGCAACAATAAACATCCTCATCTAAACCAATATCCCACATAATTTCATTTCTAATACCCCAACATTTACGCCAATAACATATTTCTTCGCTTTTGCCTGCTGGTATTGCAGTAATAGACTCATATGGATAGCTTCTTTGTTTCACTCCAAGAAAAGCGGGTATCTCGATATTCTCTTTTGCCTTTAGCACAATTCCATTATCTAATCCCATAATTTTAATCCTCAATCACAAAATCTGTACTTTCAAATGTATATTCTGCACTATCTGTAATATATCTGTACTGATTATATCCTGAACTGCCTATCTGTACAATATCTCCGCCATAGATATAACAAAATCTGCACTCATCGTGTATTCCGTCTTTGGGATATAAGGCTTCGGTTTCGTCTAATCCCCACTTCATCACATCTCCTACAATCGGAAAATCTGACACCTCAAATGTCCCCATATATCCTACTAGGTGTTTTAACTCTCTGCAACTTGTGTCAATTAACTTATAAACTCTCTTACCTTCCATTATTTACCTCCATCTAAATGTTCATTCCATAAATCTTTTGCGTTGTTTTTATCTGAGCGTAGTACATAAAATTCTGTGTGCGACCCTACATCTATCATAATCTCATTATCCCCACTTGCCCAAGTTCGATAGTATGGGATTTTATAATCGGGATTGCGTTCGTGTATATCCTGCTTAATCACGTCGAAGAACTCCGAAAACTTTTCTAGGTCTGCCACAAAATTATCTACACCATTTCCGTTTTTAAAATACAATTTAAGCATATTTACTCCTCATTCCACCAGTTATCTACAGGTTTTCCGTTTTTAATTTCTCCGTTCCATTCTTGTAGAACATAACAAGTATTCTCGGTGATTAAGCCATATACCGACTCAGCTTCATTTGGTACAATCTTTTCAACGTGGGAGGTGCCAATAGCCACTGAGCCATCCATACTACCTGTGAGCCTGTGAATGATTACGCTTTTGCCTATACATTTGTCAATATTTTTGCTTAATCTGCATATCTGACCCACATAATAATGGTAAAAATCATTGGTCTTATGCTCACCTGTTTTTCGGTCAATAATATCTAATATTTTGTACTTCAATCTATCCACTCCCTTACTATATCAATTGCCTCTGCTAAACCATAGCTTGTATGAAATAGTTGCCTCGCTAATTTTTCGTTGCCCGCTTCTCTAGTTTTAATCATTTTCTCTCTAAGGTCATCTTGTCTGCGTTCAAGCATATATATTAATTCATCTATATCCCTACTCATATCTTAAACCTCTCATTCACTATCTTATCAGCACAATATGTCGCCAATAAATCATCTGTTGTAATAGGGCTGCAAAAGGGTTCTGCTTCGGGGTCAGGCTTAGGCTCTTGCACAATAGCAGACTTCTCTTCATCTTTCTTGGCTTGATAACACGAATATACTATTACACCTATTATCCCCGCTATACTTATCGGAATACCTATCATTCCAAATATACAACCGCACAATAATACAAATGCAAAACACGCCAATATAAATATTATCATATCACTTCCACCTCTTTTGTACTGCGGTCAACTAATACCACAGTATCACCCTCACCAATCTTCATTGGGATTTTATCAACTTGTTCAATATCAAACCCAAGATAATATGCGAGGTACTTCCGTAAAGTTACAGCTTCAGTTAAGTTCTTGAGGGTTAGTTTAAACTGTCCTATTCCATAAGGTTCTTCAAGGCAAGCAAGCCTCTCTTTGTAATCTAAGGCAGCCTGCCACTCCATTGCATCTTTTTCTCTAACAAATTCGTGTCCATCACTTGTAGGGTATTTATTCATGATAACCTCCATTTAGTATTTTTCGGCATTTTTATTTGGTGTTTTTCGGAAATGTTTAAATAGCTTATATTTCCAACCAAATGCCTCTATTAAATCCTGCTCCTCAGCATCATCAAACCACCAACCCATTAATTTGCCATTTTGATATGGGTCAATGTGGTAATAATGTTTTGTTTTGTTGCCATTAAGTTTATACCAAGAATATATCCACTGCTTTGTATCATCTGTATCAGTATCAATTTCAGGTTTGTAGAATAATCTCAACTCATAACGTGGACTTGTCCAGCTCATATCGCTACATAAATCAATTATCTCAATTCTATCATACAACCCTAATTTCATTAACTTACATTTTACAATATTGAGCCAAATGTAAGTTAAGTTATATTTACATCTGTACTCATACCAATCTCTTATATTGTGTTTCCAAATTCTTGTTTTTATCTTGAAGTAACGAATAATATGTGGGTCACAATATTTAAGCTGACCGCAACACATATCTATATTATACGATATAATCGGATGATGTTTAATCATTTTAAATATCCCTACCATCCGAACAATCCACCAAGTATCATTATCTTCTATAGTATCCTCAAATTTGAACATTTCCTCAGCCCAACTTGGCTTGAATTTGTCCAATCCATCATCAGTCATACCAAAGAATGATACTTTGCTCACGCCCTCAACGTCATAAAACCACAATCCAAATCGCCAGCCTTTGAGTTTTTTAATGGTAAACTCATATTCACTAAGAGTTGAACCAGTGTATTCAAATATATCTTTATCTCTAATTTCATATCCCTTTTGAGCCAAAGTTTTTCGTATCTGCTCAAATATCGCCCTATCTTCCATCCCTATCTCCTTAATCAATAATCTCTTTAAGTAATGCAACTAGGTTCATTACAATAATTAGTATTAATACATAATAATTGTAATTAGTCAACTTAACCTTTGGTATTGTATCAGGGTCAATATCCCCTGTTTTAACATAGTGGATACGTCTAAAATCAAGCACAAGGAATAAAACAATCACCGCTACAATTATCCAAAATAGTGCTGTTAAGATAATATCTGCCATAAAAACACCTCCTCTCTGTTGTTTTCTCTATTATAACACAGAAAGGAGGTTATGTCAACCCTAAATTTTATGTTTTATGAATTTTATTCGAGTTCATACTCTAGCATAGCCTCTACATCCTCAGGCTCAAGATAATCAATGGCTTCAAGGTCAACCTGTACGCCATCTAAATCTGTGCGTGCATAGGTATTATATATAAGCTCTGCAATTCCATCATTAAGCGACTTGATTTGAGATTTAATTTCAAGAATCTCATCTTCATCGGTAATCTCGTGGTCGCAAAATAGATTGAGATCTACCCTAAAACTTGCTGATAATCCTACCATGCTCACACCTCCTAAAAATGTACCTTGCTATCTTTGTTAGTTATAACTACCCGACTTGAACGATTTGCTTTGGATAGGCTTTCTTTGAGTTCCGCGGCAAATTTAGCTTTGCTGTCCTGTTCGGAGTGAACTAGACACAACTTATTATAAGGAGTTGTAGTGTAATACTCAAGCAAATGTTTATGGTCAGCGTGAGAGCTAAATGAATTAAATGCAAGGGTATGTGCCGCACACCTAATATCAGCCCCATCAATTTTAACCGACTTGAGTTTGCCACTCCTTATTTGCCCCGCAGGCGATTCTGGTGTATTATAGCCAGAAAATATCACATAATTATATTTACTGGTGAGATTCTGCTTACACCAGAATGTTGCACGACCGCCAGATAGCATTCCACCACCTGCAATTACAAGTAATGGTTCTTGTAGTTTGTCAAGTGCAATACTCGTTTTAAAATCATCAATCCAATAAATATCCTCGCAGTCCAATATCTTATCCCACAAATCTCTATCCTTATCAATCAGCTTATTCCATATTGTGCTTATGTTCTTGCCTAGCGGTGAGTCTACGGCGGTCTTAATCGGCAATCTGTCACCATAGGTTTCATATAACATCGCTAGTATATCCTGCAAGCGGTTAAGTGAAAATGTTGGAATAATAACCTTTGATTTGTGTTCAAGTGCATAGTCTATAGCTAACTTTAATTTATTTATATCAGTTCGTCTGTCCCGCTCCTTGATAGTCCGATTGCTATTGGAGTAAGTACATTCTCCGATTAACATATCTACCATCGGCAAATCATCTCTCTGATTTAGCCAATAACGGTCTTTGTAGGAGCTTATATCTCCTGTAAAGCCAAGTTTTTTAATGTTGCTTCCATCATTTAACTCCATATAAACCTGCCTTGCTTTAACAATATGCTGTGCGTTGTAATAGGTGAATGCAATGTGGTCATTTATATAACATTTAGACCGCAAATCCACCTCAACACAATAACTTAATGCTAAATCAATATCGGCTTGTTCGTATAGTGGCTTACGATTAAAGCGTTCGTGTTCAGAAACAAATATTTTATGGCTGTCTTGCCACATTAGGGTAAGCAACCCTTTTGCTCCTTGAGGAATGAATAACGGACAAGTTGCTCCCTCTGCATAAAGCTTAGGTATCAATCCGCTGTGGTCTATGTGGCAATGAGTAAGAATGATTGCATCAAGCTTCTTTGGTTTAATGTCTTTATGGCGTTTTAAATTAACCACATAATCCTCTTGTTCATTACTAGTCTGCCTAAGCCCATAGTCCACTAGAATGTGATAATTCATAAAGCGGACAAGGTTTGCGCTTCCAGTGACCTCATTAGCGTTACTGCCTAAAAATTCCACATAGGGAGTCTTTAAAATTTTATTATCCATATGTTGCCTCTCTTGATTAGTATAGTGTCCGTGAATCCTGCATAAAATTTAGGGGGTCAAACTACCATAAGTCATTGAGATTAGGTTTATATTTTCTACACTCAAAGCGGTCGATTAAAACTTGTTCTATTTGTTTGCCATGAAACACATTAATCTGTAATTCACCTATAATCTCAAGCTCTAGTGGTACATCGTGGCGTTCATGGAATATATCTTTGTATAACTTTTCTTTTTCGGCTTGAGTTACAAAAAATTTTATATAATCAATGCCTTGATAAGTAAATTTAATAGTTGTTTTATTTGCTCCTAAAATCTTTATATCCTTGCTGTTTATGCGAATTGGTGCAATGTGGAATTTTGGGTAAGGCACACCTGTCGCATATAGATAATCCCACTCATCAAACATACCAAATATGTCGTGCGGAATTTTGTGTGGTTTGTAGCTGCAACACACTTCAATAACAGGTTCTGGCACATCTATACTATTACAATATTTAATTAAAGCCTTAGTATTGCTGCTCTTCCAAGCTACTCCACAAGCCTGTTCATGTCCTTGACAAACAAGCATTAAATTACTCTGATTTAATGTGTCTTTGAGTGGATACGGACTGCGTAACGAACCAGAGAATATATCCTCATTTTCGTGAACAAGCAACACAGGTTTATTATAATAATCCATAAGTTTGCTTGCTATAAGTCCTGTATATGGCGTGCTGCCTATGGTAATAATCTCAACTTTATTATCACTAAGTTCATGCTTAGATATAATACCCTCGTATATTTCTTTAACAATGCGTTTTTGTTTGGAATAAGCGGCACTAAGAGCTTTTGTGACCTCTCCATAAAATGTTTGTTCCCCTATAGGAATATCGGTAGTAAAAGCCTTAAATACGTTTCTTTTGAGTTCCATATCCTCATCGCTGCCACCAAGTCTGCAAACCGCATTTAGCTTAGGTATAATCTGCCATATTAATGCTTTAGGTGTTATATTTCCGCTTTTAATATATCCATAGCACATACGTTCCAAGAATGGATTTTGTACCTCAACAGCCCAATCACTTATTGTTTTATTTTCATATGACCGCATATCCATAACATCAGCAAGATTAGCAAATGTCACAAGGTCGGTATATTTTAAATAAAACCTATCTCCATCAAGATATTTTTTAGAATATGCAATCATAAACTTCCATACAACCCCCGTTCCGCATAAGTCTTTATTGTCAATATCAGGAGAGGTCTGGTTGTTTATAATTATAGCATATGGATTATCTATTTCTTTGTCGTGATGGTCTATAATGAGGATTCTGCAGCCTAGGTCAGTTAACTCCTTGCACTGTTTAACATCGTTAGTTCCTGCATCGGGGATAATAATGAGGGGCTTAAATGATTCAGACCATTCACCTAGTAACCCCTTATATAACCCATCCATAATTTCATCAGATAAACCATGCTTTTTGCTATCGTGGAATAAAACTGTGATGCGGTCGGGATTGATGCCTATATATAGCAAAAATCTATACATTAAGGTAGTAGAACATATCCCGTCAGTATCGCAATCTTGCACAATATAAATATGATTTGATTGAGTTGTAATATTATTAATTAGCTTTAATCCCTTGTCTATATTCTCGTAGTCCATTGGGTTATCTACATATTTACCTGTAGGCATAAGATATTCTTGGATATCATTTACACCACAAGCCACAAGATAGTCTTGTATAAAGGTGCTTTTATTCACTTGCGACAGTAATTGTTTTATCTTCATATTTTTCTTTCCAAGCCTCCCTTAATCTATTTTGTGCAATGTTAAAATATTCCTCGTTAAGCTCATAGCCGATAAATTTGCGGTTTTCATTTATACAAGCAACCCCAGTTGTGCCACTACCCATAAACGGGTCAAGAATAGTATCGTTTTCAATAGACGATAATTTAATAAATTTTTCAATCAATTCAAGGGGCTTCATTGTTTCGTGAACTCCTTTTGGTTGAGGATATGACTGTAGCTTAGTATAATATGTAGAATCCGCTTTTGTTCCATCTAAAGTAAATATTTTATTTAATGAAACGCCATCTTCATATATTCTTAAAATATACTCAATATCATTCATAAAGAATTTAGAGCTTTTCATACTAGTTTTTAATTTATTCCATATTAATAAATCATATTTTTTCTTGTGTTCATATATCCATTTGAAATAATACTGAAGTTGAAGTTTGCTACAAAAGATATACATATTTGTTTTCTTTAACTTTGGGGCTACAATGTTTAGAAATTTGAATATCATGTCCTCGTCAAAATCGCTTAGATTTTTATTCATATAACTATCCGATTTCCATGTCCCCGTATTGAATTTTTTGCTTTTCATACCGCCTTTAACATGAAGATAAGGCGGGTCAGTTACAATCAAATCGATACTTTTATCAGGTATTTCTTTAATCAATTCTAAACAATCTCCGCATTTTATGCTATTCATTTTCTCTCCTCATTGCCACTTTAATCAACTTAGCTTTAGCTTTTGGTTTAAGGCATTGTTCGCAAAACGCTTTAATATCTGCTACACTCCTATCTCCACTATCACAAAATTCTACAATCATTTTCATTGCAACTTCGTAACCTTGTACCATATTCTTGATATAATTTTCTCTTAGATTCTTACTAACCGCCTCAGCTATTGCCTCAGCAGGTGTTCTATCCTGTTTCTTTGTCATTATTCCATACTCCTGTTCCAACATTTTACACAAATACCACTATCTCCTATAATACAAGGCTTATCATCATAAGAGAAGTATCCGACCTCATATGGACAAATTGTTGGAGTATTATCTTCTTTGTCTAATGGGGCATTAGGAAATTTTTCTATAAAGTCTTGTTTATATGTTTTGATAGGATGCCCGTCTGACCATCTCTCGATAGCTTCTTCCATCGCCTCATAGTCCTGCAAATCTTCTAAACAAAATGGCTCTTGTTTTATATAAAAAGCACATTTCTCACAATTCGCTCCATCACAACCTATTCCCTTTTCAAATCCACCACCAGCCTCTTTAAACATTCTGTGTCTTTTTTTAAAAAACTTTACTGCATCCATCATAGTACCTCCCTATTCTCATACAATCTATCAAAATCTTCTCTACTAAAATCAAACGGACTGCATTTATATCCATCTAGTCCAATATTATTGTAAACCACCTCAACATTAAAATATGGTTTCAATGCTTTCGCCATTTTATCCACACGCTCCACAAACCTACCGTAATCTTGGTCGCCAATGTTCTGAAAGTCGCTATCGAGCATAACCACAGCTTTCTCAACTTCGAGTTCGACAAGCTGCTTGATTTGTTGTCTGCTAATAGAATTGCCAAATAATGCTGTTGCCACAGACTTAGCTCCAAACCAAGCATCCGCTTTAAGTACTGACTTTTCTCCCTCGACAAGCCAGACCGTTCCCCTTCGTTTAATTGCTTCAATATTTTGATACAACCCATATAATACTCCTCCTGTTGCAAATTTATAAGTTGCGTGTAATGTGCTAATTGGGCGATATTTACCTTGCGTAATATCCTCAGGTCGCCAATACCTCCCTCTAATACCCACTAATTCGCCCTCGATATCAAACACTGGTATTACTGTGCAGTCATCAAGTGCATAATAGGCTATTTTGTATTTTCGCATACTATCAATGCTAATTCCCTCATTTATCCACGCAAGGGGTAATTTATCGTCAAAGCGTTTTAAGTCGCTAATAGGATATGTATTTGTGTTATAACCCTTGTTTGAGGGGGTAGTAAATAGTTTTACATCATCTCTCCAGCTTGCCTTGGGTCGGGTGGTAAAGTCCTGTTCGGAATACCCAAGTACGGATAATACATACTGCACAATATCTCTGAAATAAAATTCTTTATCGTGGAGTAGCCACACCTCTTCGATAAGAGCAAATATATCAAACGCACGTTGACACGAGAAACAATAAAAACTATGTGTCTGTTTGTAATAATATAGCTTGGCTGAATGTGCATCTGCATTGATATGATGGCAGATTGAGGTAAAGATTAACTCATTTGTGGACTGGCGCGTCAATGTGCCACCAAGACTTTCAACTAACGTGATAATTTCATCGGTATTGAGTTGTTGTTTAAAAATCTTGGTGTCCATAACGCTCCTTATCTTACCATAAACTTATATGTATCAAATCCAAATATTTTCCACTTAGGTAGCCTAAGTTTGGCAAACAATGGTTTTTTATACGCCCAATTTGTTTCAATAAATTTAATACCCATTTCACTCTTGCAAGACACCTCTATTAACTCTATCATAGTTTTAAAATCCAAAGAGATAATATCGCCACTTTTAAGTTTGTAATATTTTGACCCGTCTCTTTTGCCTGGCGAAACGTACCCTATTTCAACCTCACTTAAATTATAAAATTCACACATAATCTTTCCTCAGTTCTTTCGTTTTCTTATCAATCGCTACAGTGTTGTGCTGCAATACTATGTTTAAGATTTTATCTTTATATTTTTCTTTGTTTTTCATAGTTCCTCCTTCGTAATTTCTATATCTTCGTATGGCAATATTATTCCATCTTCTTTGATGCAAGGAATTTTTATTTCTACCTTACCTTTAGTTTTGTTATCACTATCATACATATCTGCTTCGGCAACCACCTCAAAATGTCCAAGTTCATTTTTCTTTATGTCTTTTATTTTAGAGGAGACACCAAAAATATTGATTGTTTTAGTGTTTAGATTAAGTAAACTCATAAAATTATCCTTTCCATTTGAACAGTTTCTCAGTAACCTTAAAGTTGTTTTCTTTATTAACATCTAACATTCTTCGCAACTCTTGTTCCCATACAACCTCAAAATCATCGGGCGCAATTTGTTCACTAATTAACACGATATGTTCTTTTGACAACTTGCGCATATAATCCCAAAATTCTTTACTATCAAATTTGCCTAATGAATACCCTGTTGTGTTTACATATGGAGGGTCAGCATAAATTATTGAACCTTTAGGAATTTCGACATCTCTGTAGTCTAAACAGGTGAATTTTGCATTTTTTAACCCTTCATAATCTTTAAGCAAATTTCTATTCGCTCTTGCACAATAATTGTCCCCTTTCTTATTCCTAGCCAATCCGCCAAACCACTTACCACCAAAGCTACAACCAAATCCTACAAATCCAGTTAATGCAGGATTCTCGTCTTTGTGTTCACGAATGTATTTGTAATCATCTTCAGTAATAACATCTGGTGGTGTCCAACCGTTTTGCAACTCTTGCCACATTGCGATTAAATATGGGTGCTTGTCGTTGCAAATTTTATTAGGAACATCTACTTTTGACTCTATTGAGCATGCACCACAAAATAAGCTAACTAATGTATCGCAATTACTCTCTCTCTCTCTCTCTCTCTTGCGATAACCGTTGCTATTGGTTTCGCTATTCGACTTTTGCCGCCTTGGTATCTCATTGCTTATAACCTCCGCTATTTTCTTTGAAATTCTTGATTTGCCACCTAAATATTGCATTTAATTTTACTCCTTCTATATTCCTTATAAGCCTCTTTATAACAGCAATAAGGATGTTCGCCACATTCTTCATTATCTGCTACACAATAATTACAAATGTTGATTACAATAAGGTCGAGTTTATTTTGTTCATCAAAAGCTCCCCAAACTGCTGTAGGAACCTGAATCCAGTTGCTTAGGTTGTTCATTCCTATCCTCCTACGCTTTTCTCAATCTTTCTTGAGCTATGTTAAAATAATTTTCATCTAATTCATATCCCACAAAATCTCTGCCAGTATTTATGCAGGCAACCCCTGTACTACCTGACCCCATACAATTATCTAAGACTGTATCTCCCTCATTGGTATAGGTGCGGATAAGATATTCAAGTAGTGCAACAGGTTTCTGAGTAGGGTGTAATCTATTTCCATCTCTTGCAAAAGACAAGATACTAAGCGGGTTTCTTTTGCCGTCTGTACTTTCAGACCACACCTCTTTTCGGTTGCCATAGTTAGTAGACAGACTAGCGCTCTTTGTTCTTTTATATGGTTTAGAATACCAATATTGCTTGTTATAAGTTGGTTTCTTTTTATAAAACACCGCTATATCTTCGTGAGATTTTAATGGTTTTACATTTGTATTTAAGAAATCGCAACCACGCTGTTTATCCCACACTAAGTTATATCGCCACATCTTAGGGTTTGATTGAGTTAATTTTGCTGTAAACAATCCGTCACAAAATAAAATGATTGCTCCGTTTGGCTTTATAATGCGCTCATATTGTTCCCACAGGACTTCAAGAGGAATAATTGTGTCCCATTTATTCTTTGTGGTTCCATACGGCAAATCGCATAAAATCATATCTACCCCCCCCCGTAGGGAGAGTTTTCATCAGTTCAAGACAATCGCCTTGTTCAATCGCATTCACTTCCAACGTCCTCCTTTAATTCTTTGCCCCATTGTTCCGCCATAGCCTTAGCCACTCCCTTTGGAGTCTTGCTCCTTAACTTGGCAACTATCGGGTCATTCCACGCATACTTTTTAATTTCTTCATTTTCATCTTTAAAATGTGCTTTCCATATGCCTTGGGTGCGTTCCTCTTTTGGCAACGGCACTGCTCTTGTAGGTCTTAAAGGCTCTAGCCCCTTTAACCACAAGCACGTCTTTTTACACTCCGTTTCGCCCTCAAAGTCATATGGATTATATGTGCAGTCAGGCTTTCTGAACTCTGTTGACATTATTCCTGTAGGGTTTTCGATTGCAATTCTATCACAATCAGCATTTGCAAATTTCATAAAAAAATTTATTGCCTCTTGACGTTCTTTTAATTTCTTTGTCCGATATTCTTCACTGCCCCAATGACACCATCTCTGACCACTATTGCATAATCTGGTGCAAGGTGGGTGAGCTATTATCATATCCCACTTTCCGTCTATAATATGCTCAACGCCATCAGCGGTAGTAAATGTGCAATTTCCGTTAAGCAATGGAATTACATCAGCCTTGATATGCCATTCGTTATGTCCACCTGAACAATCTATTATATCACAGGAAAAAGCGTTTAGCCCCCCTTTTCTCAGTTCTGTGGTTACCGCTTGGCTCTCCTCACAGGCAACCAGTACATTGATTTCTCTCATAGATAAAATCTCCTTTCTTTGATATGTACTATTATACCACAAGAAAGGAGATATGTCAAGAGGTTTTATTTAGTTGATTTTATATATTCTATTAATTGTTTTCCTAAAAATTCCGTATATTTAGGTGGTATCGCCTCCGCTAATTCTGCCCTTGTCATCCAGTCAATTCCACCTAATGCAAAGCCCCAATATAAAACAATTTGTTTTGCGTTCATTCCACTTGCACAAATTCAAACGGATAGTTAGGTTGTGGCTCAATATCCACTCCGACTATCTCATCAAACCCAGCTAACTTATAGCCATATCCTGCCCCCCCCCCCCCCCCGCTTTACAATACAGGTCTAATATCTTCATCTCTACTTAACCTCCTGCTCAACTTCCCATCTTAGTATCTGCATATCCAAATCTACTAACATCTTCTCATAATAATGTACATAATCCCATTCACTTGCAATTTCCTCAGCCAACTTAAGTATTTTATTCTTGCCAAATGCAATCGTATCACGCACAAAATCTCTATTACCTAGAGCCGCAGTGTATTCCTCCTCAGTTTCAAAGGGTTTAAGAGTTGTTAATTTATTCTCCATTAGACGCCTCCAAATCATAAGTCCTATACAATTCTTCCCTACACTCCTCTAGTGCCTCATCTATCATCCTCTTGATTATATCCTCACGTTCGGCATTAAGCCACTTATCCTTGAATTTTTTCTTCGCTTCAAGCCAAGTATCTTCACCAGTATCTCCACAGATATACCAGTCATAATCGTGCAATAGGTCAAGAATATCCCATACAAGAGCTGATATTTCCCTATCCTCAAGTGCATTGTGAAACTTGTCGCTCCACCCGAATATCTCATTCTTTAAACGAGAGTCTATATAATCAAAATGTCCACCGCTCATTTAGTTGCCTCCTCAATAATTATCATTCATGTTGATGTCTATGAGCATATCTGCCATTAATGTGATTGCACACTTGTTTGCATATTCACGCCACCAAGTACAAAATTCTCCATTGCATTCATATCTTATATTATTGGACACATTTTCTTCATTCTTCCTCCTCCACCTCCCATTCAGGTGGATATGTCATAGTGCCGCCATCGCAAAGACCGATTAATATACATTCTTCGCAGGTTTTATTGTCCCTGCAATAATTTTTAATCGTTAGCAATGCTTTTATAACTTCGTCTTCATTTACGTTTTTCATCTTCCACCTCCACAATTAATCTTACTTTTCGCCCATCTTTCAGTGTCCACTCATATCCACCTTTGTTCTTTTCAAGTGAATTAATTCCGCCTAATTCTTTTCTTATTATCCAGTCACGAACTGCTTCTAAAGCTTCATCTGTGCATTCGGTTTTATTCTGCCATAACTTTTTATTCTTATTAAGTGTTCCTGCGTAAATGCCAAATGCTCCTGCTCCAACGTGATACTCTGCCATTATTCAACCTCCCAGTCGCGCGGAATGTACATAGAACCACTGTCACAAACAGCTATTAATATACATTCTTCACAGGTATTTTCTTTGCAATAGTCTTTGATTATCTGTATTGCTTTTATGATTTCTTCTTTATTCATCTAATACCTCTGCTAGTTTTATGTATCTAAAATAAGTATCAACAGTAATGTCACCCTCATTACTCCATCGTGTTGCCCCATTAATAAATACTCTCGGGTTACCATCTTCCTCATTAACACCTGCAAAATATCGTCTAACCCAATTTTTATTATCCAATGATATTAACACAGGTGTATCGACAGGTACTTTAGACCAATCAACTTCGGGTTCTTTGTATTTTGCAGCCAACCATTTTGCAGTAGTTATACTGCAGAGGGCTCCTTGATTATATCTTTCCGAAAATAAACAGTCGGCACACTCTTGTACTCGACAATATGTAATTTCATTTGTATTTTTATCGACAGCTATATGTGTGTTTGTATTAAATATAGCGTCTATTTTATCTTTGTATTTTTCATAATTATTCATAATTTATTCCACCTTACTTCCCATATGATAAAATTGTAACCAATGGTCAAACTGTTTAATTGCTTCCAGTAATGTTTCAGCTTCTATAGTAGGATACTTTTCATCACCTATGTATATTTCTACACTACTACGAAGCACCTTATCACAGTCTTCACCAGTAGTAACACGGTCTGACAAAACAAATTTTATCTCATTATCTCTATAATATATATCACTCATTGTTTACCTCTTTCCTAACTTTATATAAACATATAAATAAATTAATGAAACAATAGTTGAACCGCTATAAGCAATTGCTAAGCGTGTAATGTGGTCGCTCATCATACATACTGCCGCTCAAGTTCTGATATTTTATCTAGTAAATTTAACATATTGACCTCCCTTATACATCTTTATCTAATAACCATTCAGCGAAATCATCTAACGTTTTGGCATCAAGCACTTTCCACCTGCACCATCTTTCTTCAGAAAATTCTTCATGCAACTTCTCCAAAATTTTCTCTCTTACATTTATATGTCCTTTACGAGACAAATTCTCTATAATTATATTCATATCTTCTGGAAAGGCAAATCCCTCATATCTTGATTCAAATGCTTTCATAGTAGATCTCCTTCAACTTTATAACCCTATTATATATATCACAAAGCATAGGTAATGTCAAGTGGTTTTTCGTTTCTTTATGGCATTTAAGTAAGGAATACTTTCTTTTCTCTCATCGTACCCAGCTTCCATCAATATCTCTTGCCTTTCCTGCTCGGTTAGTGTCCGCAATATTTTTATCTTATCACCGATTATCCAAGTAGTTTTACCATACTCTTTAAAAAAGTACCACCCATTATCGGGCAATCTATCTGTGAAACACTTCCTTGGTAACTGAGTTACAATATCATTATAATCAATCGTACAATCATATTCCACCTCAGCCCATACACGTTTCCACCCTTTATTTCTGCCTTTATAATATCCTATTCCATTCTCGTTACAAGACATTAAGTGTGGGGCAGCAGGCAATAACCCTAAATGTAACCCACCTCGTTGTGCAAACCCCTTGTGGTCTGTGATAATTTTAGCTTTAATCCATTCACCAATAGGGTATATCGTGTATTTATCAATAAATAACGGATAGAGATTGCCATTAGTATCCATTTCAAATAGCTTATATCCTATTTTTGTTTTCATACCAACTCAACCCCCTCTAACACTGTCCTATCAACTTGTATAGGCTCATTATCTGCATTTGTGCAAAAATAATCCGTAAGTCTACCTGTGTTTCTATCTAAATGCTGCCAAATTTTAATTGCTTTGCCATACATATTATATCTGCCTTTATATACGCTTGTCACCATATTAATGTTTTCTTTGTTTCCAAATGGTGAATTATCAATCAATGGAGCAATCAACTCAAGCTCAGATTTCTTAGGGAACAAACTAACAACACCTGTGTCTAATTTATTCTTCATCTGTGTGCTACCAAACACACAGCTTTCATCGGCTGCCCCATTGCCAATGGATTTTTCTTTGCCGTTGGTCTGCGTCATCGACATTAAACCTATGTTAAATTCCTCAGCCATTTCTTTAAGTTCGGTAGCAACCGCAAGAAACATCATATCCTGTCTGCCACTGTTACCAACCTTACTCCTGTATTCCTGCATACAACAGGTATTATCAAAGATATAGTCGAACACGCCATATGTACAGCCATATTGCAACACCATATTCTTAATGGTGTCTCGGATTGATTTCATAGTGAATTGCGGTAAATTGATTAATCTGATACCGCTATCCTTTAGTATCTCCCCAGCCTGTTCCACTTTCTGTTCCTCGTATTCGGTTAATTGCCCTCGCATTATCCTGTAGCATTCAACCGCAGATATATAGGATAAGAACCTTGGGACGATTTCCTCTAGCTGTTTCTGTTCAGTATGGACATAAAAGCCACGACCTTGATATTGCGGATTATCCACATATTTATTCTTTTTAACATCCCATATTTTCTTGCAACACGTTAGGCATAAATCGCCAATAGCCTGAGCTGTCTTTCCTGTTCCACTTGGCATCGTACGCAAGATTAAATGCCCTCTCTGCCAACCTGCTGACACTGTGGATAAATAAGGCGAATTAAGAACGCAACCAATTGCAGGTTGTTCTTTAAATATCTGGAGCAGTTCGTGAGTATTTTCACCCGCCCAACTCTCCTCAATAGGAGCCTCGGTGCTATATTCGGATTTTAAAGCAACTTGAATTGAATCGAAATGATTAAGTATTTCATCAATACTCAAGCTGTTTAATCTCTGTCGCTGTTCACTCTCATCTTTGCCCTCGTCGTATATGTCCGTAATGTCAAAGCCTTTATCTTTATATTCACGCACAAGGGAGTATTTCTTCACGTTATTGTAGTAGAACTCAGCAGTTTTATCACTATCTGCCACAATTTCTTTATATTGACCGATAAAATCCACATAATCATTATCTTTGAGTACTTGATATTGCTCTTTGTATTTATCGCTGCTTGTAATAAATGCAGTTATTGTATTGGCATCAATCTCCTCGACCCCACTGCACGCAATGTTCTCAATGCAACCAAATAGATAGTAATGGAACAGGATAGGTGTGAAGTCTTTTCGAGACAACTTGTAGCGTTGATTGTATAAGATTGTGGGATTGTTCATTAACATTGCAAGCAAGATTGAGGCGGAAACTCTATCGTAAATCATGGTCTACCACTCCTCTTAATGGTGCTCTGAATTGAAAAAATCTAGCCATCTTTATTCCTCCTTAGTCTATACTTCATTAAAGCCATATTCCCACTCTTGCCTACACACACAACTTTATCCTCTTGCATATCCTGAGCGTGCCTTGCTACACGTTGCCTATCTAAAAAGAACCGCTTGGCATCATCATATATATACGGTATGATACCTATGCCCTGCCCCTCATCAAACTTATGTTCAAGAGTTTCATACCAGTATCGCAAGGATAATTCCTGACCTTTATACGTCATACCTTGCTTTTTATATTCCTCCATCTGTTTGGTTACTTTGGTAGGAAATGTGCCATATAAGTACTGTATATAGTCCGTAAGTGCAAGGCGGTCTGCGGATTGTTTTTTAAAGGCAGATACGCAAGTTTCATCACAGAAGTAGTTACTATTGTAGCGTTGCATTGTGTCTTTTTCTCGTTTTCTATTGCAATATTTACAAGTTTGTAACATCAATTCCTTCCTTTCGCTTGTTAAATATCCATTCGCACATTTTCATATCAAAGCTATCTTGGTATGGGCTAACTCGATTAATTAGTTTAATCCATAATTCACTCCATTCATTTAGGCTAATAGAATTAATTTCATCATCTATCGATGATGGTGTTGTTCCATTATAAATATTACATTCACAATTAACTGGTTTGCCGTCTGTTCCTATCATCATGTACCCCCTATTCAATGAATCTTGCTATTCCTGTAAACTCATAGTTAGAGTAGAGAGGTGTTAGCTGTTTATAGAGTTTAAGCAAATTATCAGGCTCATAATCGCTTTTATGTTCTATTACATCTTTTGAGCGAATGTATTTATCAAAATATTCTTTAGTCACAAATATTACCGTCTCCATCATGCTCCTCCTATATATCCCACAAGGCAAATGCCCAGTCCAGTCCCAAAAAGTATTATTAAAACTGCGGTCATAATGCTTATGCCTAAATAAAAGTGTTCTTTTGTTTCTCTCCAAGACCAAATAAAATAACATTCAGACATAACCAGCACCGCAAATCCTATTGTAGCTAAAGCTAAAACTAATCCTTGTATTATATACATATCAATCACCTAAACATTATGCTAGTCATATAAATCATAGCAATTATACCCAACCCATATGTACCAAACAATAATGATAAAATCCAACCATTCTTTTTATCCGCCTGCCATATTTTATAATTTATCCAACTAGCGCTGATTGTTATGGCTGCTAGTATAAGATAGACTATTATTTTTAATATATGTTCCATATTGACCTCCTTATTATTTAACTTTAGTCTATTATACCACAAAACAGGGAGTTTGTCAATAATTATTCTATCTCAGGTATCATCTTCTTTAAGTATTTATATGCCTGCCATTGTAATAAGTTTGGGGTTGCGGTCATTGGATATTCTTTGCACCAATCTGCGTTTTGGAGAGCATCAAGAATTTTATTTTTAAGTTTATCGTTATGTATCACAAAGTAAAATTCTTTTGCGAATTGATTTTCGTGTTTTATTTCTTTACCTATGCTTGCACCCCATGCACAAATAGCATAATCATAGGCAAATCCATTATATACTCTATTACGATTTTTTGACTGCATTGACTTCTTGGCTATACGTAATTCAACTACTTCTATATCTTTTAACCTATAATTTCTGGGTTGATTATACCCCCCCCCATTAGGTCTGTGATATATGTTCAAACAACAATGTACCTTAATCCCGCTATATTCTCTCTTGCCTAAATCCTCACTATAAAGTAGGTCAAACCGATAGAGTTTTATATCGTTATTGTATTGACTGATTGGCAAGATAAAAGCTATGTAATCCCCAAGTTCGCAGGCTTTATTATAAAATTGTGTAAATAAATTGCCTTTTATGCCATAAGGCGGATTTCCAATTATACAACGACCCTGTTTATATGGTAAATCAAGTTGCAAGAAATCACCCTGTACAACTCGTTCATCTTCGGGTTCAATATCGCAGCTATAAGTACCTTCGGGTAAATAATCAAGAAAAACTCCTGCCCCGCCACTTGGCTCAAGGTATTCGGTTATATTTTGTTCGCCAATAATCTCTTTGGCTTTAGATACGCAATATTCTGCAAGAGAACTAGGTGTGTAGTATTTATCATTTGGTATTTTCTTAGTGGTCATTAATTTCTCCTTATGAAAAATACCCACCACAGAGGGTGGGT
>ERZ808259.197-NODE-197-length-36413-cov-11.896666_pt1 | contig 36413 bp, 54 predicted proteins | sample MGYA00521279_ERZ808259 | MGnify/ENA primary metagenome ERZ808259 (study PRJEB31516, sample SAMN03275586) | gut metagenome | biome: mammalia-associated habitat; material: feces | host: Papio cynocephalus | place: Kenya | collected 2012-07-27 ... | reverse complement strand
GCGGCCCCAAGGGGGTATGGCCGGGTACCCCGCCCTGGTGTCCGGCTCAGATGCCGAACGTTTTGAATGGCAACGAGCTTGATTTGATGGTCCGCTTGCCGGCCAGCAGCGCTCGTGCGTGTTCGTCGGTCTTGTCGCTCTTCATCCTGTTGCAGATGCGGTGCGTGAGCCTGCAGTTCGCGAAGTCGTATGGGCTGCCGCCGCGTGAGACCGGAACCAGCTCGTCCACTTCGGCGCTCATCGGATGCGGAGTCTTCAGCGTCTTGTCGACGGGCTTGCCGCAGATGGCGCACACGTCGTATGCGGCCAGCACCCTTTGTCTGAGCATGCGGCGCCGGTATCCGTTGCCGACCCGCTCGTTGCGACGCTTGCTCATCTGGTTCCTCTCAAGCATGGAAGCCAGGCGTCATGAGGTCAGGCGCATGGCCGTCCCCGTGTTCGACTGGGGATCCCGTCATCTGCGGACATCCCCTCCCGGGTTAGTTTACGGAGCGCCTCCGGCGGGAGTCGAACCCGCTAGCGCACTCGGCCGTGGGGAAGAGAATCCGAAGACCCCTCGGCCGGTGCGGTCTGCCGTTGACTGCTACGAAGGCATGCGGGCAGACGGGTTTGAGCTTCACCGCATCACGAGGTCGCGGGATTGGCTTGGTCTGCCGCTGTTTGCATGCCCGCTCTGACGTGGAGCGGGCGGAGCGTGTCCGATTGCCGTTCGGACAGGACGGGTTGCTGCAAACCAAACAGAGTCAGGAGAACCTGTGGTGGATATGAAAGAAGGTTCAAACCGATTTGAAATCTCGGTTTGAACCTTCTAATCCACTGACAATTATGCGTTGCACTTTCGATTCTGTCAAATCGAATCGCGTCGCATGATCTGTCCGTGCACGTCGGCGAGACGGTACAAGAGCTGTCCCTTCCCGTTCCTGCCGGCCGGCTGGATCTTTCCTCGATGACGCCATGAGCGGATCGTGTTCGTGTTGCACCGGAATCCGCATTCGCGCAGCAGCTCGGCGCACTCCCCCGCCGTGAACGTCCTGCCGGACGCCACGCACTCCCTCAGGAACCCCAATCGCACGTCGACCACGCGCCAGACGCTCCCGCACAAGGGGCAGGTGACCTCGACCGCGTCGATGGGCGCAGCCAGTTCGACGCCGCACAACGGGTTCAGGCATCTGCCGATGCCGTGCTTGGACGGCGGCACGTCGATGATGGAAAGCGTCCTGCACGTCAACGACTCCCAGTCATGCCAGATCAGGTCGATGTCCGGCAGTCGGCGCAGGCGTGGACAGTCGGCGCACACGCGCAGGCAATACAGCATGGTTGGGTGGAGTCTGCCATCGACCCATGGCATCGCCGACGGCGCGTACAGTCTGCGCCATAACGCGACCGCCATGTCCTCGATCTCCTGCAGGTGGTCGAGGACCGACAGTCTGACCGGAGTGGGCGCGGATGCGAGGTTCACGCGTCCCGGCTGGTGGCCGCCATAATGCGCGGTCGAGTCCAGGAACTCGCGCAACGCGCCGATCCACTCCGGATAACCACGCAGCCAACCATGCAGACGGCCATCACAGTCGACGCACATGGTGTCGCCGATCGCGCATTCGCGGCCGCAGACACTACATGTTGTTGTTTGTTCTGGATTCTCTACCATATGTTGTGATTTTAGCATTTTGGCCACCCTGAATCGAACGTTAGTTCGATTTCCGGCAGTCCGGCCCATGGATCCGGATTGTCCGGATCGGGCCGTGTCTTCGGGAAGCCTTCAAGCGTGGAATAGTGGAATTCGTCATCCTTGTTTTCGCATGGTTTGACGCTGACGGGCATGAGCCCGCAATCGTGGGCTCCCAGGTATTCGCCGTGCGGGTCAAGGCCATTCGAGCCGAAGACGGTCTCCAATCGGATGGTGCCCGCCTGCGGAATACGGCTGATGCGGGTGAGGCTGCGGCCGAGGATTATCGCTGTCGTAAGGTCGTCGCCGGTGATGATTCCCGCGTCCCATGATTGCCAGACGACGTCGCGTTCGCTGAACACCCACCGCCCGCATGAGCAGACGGTGGGCACGAGATGCGCGGGATTGCCCGACGGGGCCATGAGCCGCATCCATTTCGGCGCTCGTCTCACCGTCAGGCTCCCAGAAAATAGACCAGCAGCGGCGCGATAATGAGGCTCGCCGTCAACGCGACCGCGAACAGCAGGGCTGCGAATCGTTCAGGCTTCACTGCTCCGCGTCCTCACCCATGATCCACGCGTCCAAGTCGGAACGCCGATACAGCACCTTGTGGATTGTGGGCTTGTAATATTTCGGGCCCTGCCCCTTATAGGCGAGCGTCGCCAACGTCCTCCCCGTCGTGCACGCGTATTCGGCGGCCTCCTCACGGGTCATCCACACGTCATCGGTCTTGTTCTCGGTCATCATGTTCTCCTTATCCGAGGTTTCGTTTGATTGATTTCCAAATCTGGTCGAGCTCACCGTCCGGCAAACCGGAATCACGTCCACGCCGAATCAGATCGTCGTGGATCTGCCGCTCATTGTCCGGATGGTTCGCCAGCCGGCCGTAAGCCCACGCGTGCAGCGTGCTGTTGCGCTTGCCTTCCGGCACGGGCGTCATGTCCGGCACGCCGTTCGACGTGGAAACGGAAGGCCTGTCGGCCATGACCGCGCCCAGATCCAATGTCGGCGCATCCTTCCTCGACGGCTGGTTCGTGTAGCCGAAATCCTTGAGCATGCGCATGATCGCGTCGCTCGCCTCCGGGATGACGCCGGCCGGCACGTCGGCCAGCTCGTAACGCTTCCCATCGACCACGCTACCCGGACCCAGCACGTAACCCTTGTTGCTGACACGCAGGTCGATCGGCAGGTTCTGCTCATGCACCGCGTTCTTCAACAGGCCGACGCTCATGCCGGCGGGCACGCGATAGTACAGGTGCACGCCATGCGGCGTCCTGGTCACCAACGTGGCAGGCAGCCGGTCAGTGCCGTAATCGCCCGTCAACGCCTGCAGCCACTGCCATCCGTCCGGCTCGCCGTCACCGGTCGGCTTGTCGCAGTCGATGACGAAACACTCGCCCAACGGGACGACCGCATACCGGTCCATGCCTTCGGTCACGACAGTCGAATCCACGTGGCTCTCATCGCTCGGGTTCAAACGCTTCCACGACAGCGACACCTTCCCGTCGATGGGACCGCCGCGCTTGCGCGCCTTGCCCTCGCAGGGCGCGAAACCGACCTGTCCCGCCAACGCGGCTTCGACCAGACGCGCCATGTCGGAACAGTCCGCCGGCCCCTCGATCGGCTTGATGTGGTCACGGGTCGGCTTCGACAAAGCCTCCTGCCGCGGATCCTTCGATTCGCCACCGTCGTCGCCCAACGCGGCCTTGCGGTACAGGTCGAACCTGTCACGGTTCGCGACACGAACCACTCGCGGCTGCCCATTGCCCGGCAGGGCGCGGGAACGCGCGTTCTCCAAACCGAGCACGTCCATCAACGATTGCGGCACACTCGTATGGAATTCCTTGCGGTAGTCGCTCTTCGACGCGGCCGGCTCGCCGTACTGTTCCTCGTTCGTCGCGATCTCGCTGACCAGCCAATACATCTCATCGCTGATGGAACGCGCGGGACTCAGGTTCACGATCTCAGGCTCGTCCGACTCCTCCCACAGGCGGCACGACAGGACGAACAACGCGGCCGGATGCCGTCTGCACCAACCCTCGATCGCATGATACTGGTCATACGAACGGCCCTTCGACGGATGGAACTCGACCTTCACGAAACGACGCACATCACTGTTCTCGGTCGAATCGGCGAACTGCATGTTCGTCAGGTACAGCATCGTCGCGCTCGGCGTGACGACACGATACCTGCCTCCCGTCACTCGCGCGTTCATCTGCGAACCCGTCGACAACGCGCGCAATAGAGGCAGCATGTTCTCGGTGACCGCGCACGCCTCATCGTCATAGGCGAACGCCTTGCCGTCCATCTCATCGTTCATCGACTCGCGGCCCAACGTGTAGCCGCCGCCGGAACAGTAGCCCTGCACGCTGAAACCGGGAAACACCTTGCCGACGCCGAGCACGCCCAGCAAAGCCTGTCGGGCGATCAGCGTCTTGCCATCACCGCCATGTCCGGACAGCACGTAGGACAGTTGTTTGAACGGTTCGAGCCATGGCGTCGCGAACATGCGGCAAAGGTTCGCATACGATTTCGCGTCCACGGTCAACCATTCGAGGATCCGCTTCGCGTCCTCCAACGCCTTGTTGCCCATGCCGACCGGCGTGAACGTCTGGGTGACCGCGATGTCCGGCTCGTCCTTCAGACAGACGACCTTGCCGTCGCGGCGAACCCACACGCATGGGTCGCAGCGCACGCCGCGTTCGACCTGTTCGAACCATTGGCTTCGTTTCGCCTCTCGCAGGATGGCGGCGCTGTAGAGCGGATTGCGTTCGCTGCTGCGCGAGGTGGCGCCGATGTGGTATTCGTCCTCGATGGTTTTGACGGGATGCCAGCTGTTGAGCAGGAGGCGCTCGCCTTCGTGGTCGCTCATGTCGGGGTCGCGACGCCAGAGCCTGTCCTGGCTTGGACAGTAGCGCAAATGGCCTTCGCGGAGTTCCCAGATGGCTTTCTGGTAGCCGGCGGCGACGACGGGTTCTTTTTTGCGGTGGTCTTCCTCGGTGCCGCCTTGGCAGACGAGTTGGAGGTTGCGTCCGTCGATGGTCGTGACGATCGTGTGGTCGTTCGCGGGCGTGAACGTGAGTTCGAGCAGGTGGAAGATTCCGGCGAATCTGGCGGGCAGGTCTTCGGTCGGGATGGGTTCGTATTCGCGGTAGTCCTTCATTTTTTCACCTCCTTGTTTGGTGTGCCGTTCCACGGCCTATACACACAACACAAAAAACACCAAAATAAATACATATATAAGAAACAACGGAACATTGGAACAGTTGTATATATATGTTTGGTTTGGTTGGAATTCCAACGATTTCCGCTGTGCCGAAACTTTTGGCACAGTCTGGCACACACGGCACATATTGCCGTGTGTTTCCGGCTTTCCGCCGTGCCGCTGTGCCACTTGCGCCGTTCTTTCATCGTTCTCCCTTTCGAGTGTTCCGGTTGATATTTGGCGCCCTCCGCGCCTTCGCATTCGCGGTGTCGGCTTGGATACCGATAGGGCTGGGGTCTAAACCCGTCGAAACCGACGGGTTTAGAATTCGGGTTCGTGCCCGCTGGCCGCGCCGAGCGCGTTCACGACCTGTTCGACAGGCTTGCCGACCAATCCCGCGATCTCCTGCGCGTTCTTGCCGACCGCCGCCAATTGGCTGATCGTCTGCCTGTCGGCCGCGGTCAACGCCTCCTGTCGCGGTGGATTGTTGAACGTGACGGGCTGGCCATACTGCGCCTGCTGCGGCTGCTGCTGAGGCGCGGTGGCCTGCGGGTCGTTCATCACGGCGTTCAGATCGGCCTGCTTTTTCGGCGTGACGACGTAGTCGTAGATCTTCGCGTCGTTGTAGCCGCGGGTCTTCGCCGGCTGGGTGCGCGCGAACGTGGCCTTCAGATGGTCGCCGACGTTCGGACTGTTCCCGACTCCGGCCTGACGGCATGCGAGACGCAATTGGCCGATGTTGTAGCCTTTCACGTACACGCCGCGGATGCCGCTGTCCCCGACCCTGTTGGGATCCTGCAGGCTGGTCTGCAGGTGGATGACGACCTGCGGCTTCACCTTGCCGTTGGGGTAGAACAGTGGTTCGCCGGTGGTGAAGTCGGTCTGCTGTTCCGCACGGATCTCGACGATTTCGCCTTCGACGGTGGTGCCGATCGGATCGTCCTTGCTGAACGCGCTGGGCGCTCCGCCCTGCATCACGTCGTCGAGACTCAACGAGGCGGCTGGCTGGTTTTGCTGTTGCGGATGGTAGGATGCTCCGCCTTGCTGGGTGAATCCGCCGCCGTAATTCTGTGTTCCGTACATTCTGTGTTTTGCCTTTCTACTTGTTGTAGGTGGATTCCAGCAGGCCGATGGCCTGCCGCCATTTGTCCGGCAATGCCGGATATTGGTCTTGGTTGAGTTCGGCGAGATCGCCGAACTGGTCGTCTGGCCAGCTGCCGCATTGGAAGCAGTGTGTCGGACTGGTCGGCAGGGCGTGTATCCACGCGTCCCGCATGCCTGTGCCGTCTTCCTGTTCGATGAGGTCGAGGAGGTTGACGATGAGTTGCGCGCGGCTCAACGCCCATTTGCCGGGTTTCGGGTCGTAGTCGAATTCGACGGGCAGTGCGTCGTTGAGGCTGCTGCCGTTTCTGGGTAGGAAGTAGATCGCGTTCTTCTCGCATGTCTCTTCGTCGTTTTCCAGTCCGATGCCGTACAGGCTCGCCTGGATGCGGTATTGTTGCGATGGTCCGTTGGCTTTGACGTTGCGCATTGTGGTCTGGCCGGTGATTTTCCAGTCGATGGTCATGTGGTTTTTCGCGTCGTACAGGTCGATGCTGCCGTGGACGCGGCTTTCTCCATGCAACCCGCGGATTGTTCCGACTTTGACTTGTTTTTCTGCTTCGAAGCGGTTCACGGATTCGTCATGCGGACCGATGCCGGTCTTGTCGTGGAGGACATGCTCCACGACCTGCTCATTGTTTTTGTCGAACAACTGTTCGAATCGCGCGTGGACGCATGTGCCGATGAACGGAAGCCATGCGACGGTTTGATGCCGTTCCCATCCGGCGAGGCGGGCGGCGAGGCAGTGGAGGCAGTCGGTGCCCAATTCGGACGGTCCGATCTCCTTCTGCAGGCCGCGTGGCTGGTTGAGGACGTGCTGTTCGATGATCCGGCGGATTTCCGTCCATTCGCCGGACGTTCCAGCCGGATTGTCGTTGTCGTGTGGCGTGTTGGCGGCCATGACGGCCTGCAGGTCAAGCTTCCCGCTCATTTCCCAGCCTTTCGCATTCCATGTCCAAGTTGATCCATAACGTGTCGGCGATGTTCTGCAGGTCGCCTGTGTTGATGATGAGGATTTCCTGCAGGTCGGGCGTCCGGTCGTATTCGTTGAGGGTTTTCGACATGGCGCGGCCGACGGCGGTTTTTCCGATTGGCAGTCTCATTCGACCACCAGCATCGTGTTGCCGGTCTTGATATAGTCCTGCAATGCGGGTTCGCCGAGCTGGCGGACGAGCTGCGACAGTGGTTTGGGTTTGATGTCGTAGCATTCGGGATTGTCGGCTGGCGTGTGTTCTGTGAGGAATCTGCGCGTGTCCAACGTTTTGCGTCCGGGTTTGATTTTCACGGTCAACGTGCCGGCCTGGTATTCGCCGGCCGGCCTGTCGGCCATGATGAGCGCTTTGACCTGGTCGGCCTGTTCCTGCAGTCGGCTGATCGTGTCGGTCAGGTCGGCGTATTTTCTTGCGAGGACGGTGAGCTGTTCTTCCTGTTGGCTTGTCATTCGTCTGTCTCCTTGTCCGGTGTTTGGTAGGTTGTTTTGAGGAAGTGGATGTTCGCCCGCGTGTGCGGCTGGTATTCGATGCCGTTCCATGTGGGCGGATCGCCGCTCCTGCGTTTGCGTAACCGGCCTTTACGTCCTTTCACGTAGGGGTCTGGCCGTCGGACGCTCACGCTGGCTTCGATGATCTGCCGGTCGTCCACGTAGGCGATTCCGTTCAACGCGTCGGTGACGAGTTTGGCGAGGTTGTCCCAGTCGCGTCCACGGTTCGACGCCATCCAGAAGACGAGCGTGACGGCCACGGGCCCCTCGTATGGCGGCAGGTGGGCGTACTTGTCCAACCATGCGTTGCGGACGTGCTGTTCGGCCTCTCGGGTCTTCTGCGGGGTGATTCCGTGGCCTTGGTAGACGCGCGGCCTGCCTTTCGACTGCGGGTCGCCGGGGATGGCGAGCCTGCAGATTCTCGGCCGTTCCGGCTGTCCGCTGGTTTCGTGGCTCAAAACGTCTCCTTCGTCCAATAGGGTTCCTTGCCGGTCATTCGGAAGCCGCTGCGTCTCGATCCGGCGCGTTCGACCAGTCCGAGGTTTTCGAGTTTTTTGATTTCCTTGTATGCGCGGTCGCGGCTCATGTTCAACTGTTTGGCGATCCTGTACGTGCCGACGGGCTCCCCGCTGACGGATATGTCGCCGAGCGTCTCGTACACGAGCCGCATGGTCGAGATGGCTTCCGTTTCCTTGTTGTCGGCGCGCGCCCAGTGGCGCATGCGGTCGATGTACGCGCGTTCGTTGGTGAACAGCCGGTCGAGGTCGATGTCGTTGGCTTCGCTCCATGTTTCCGGCTCGTGATGGCGTCCGCGTCCGATGCCGCCGCCGTAGTGGATGGTTCCACGGTTCACGGAGGCGTATTTCGTGTGGAGTTGGAGGCTGTTGGCTCCGCTAGGCATGATGGGGCTCCTCATCGTCGTCGTCGCGTGGCAGGAAGCGGATCGCGAGCCACATCGCGGTCAGCAGGTAGACCGCGCCGGTCATGATGGTCGCCGTCTGGCTGTCGGCCGTCCTCCATGCGAGCAGGAGCGTGGCGCTGGCGGTGAAGGCGATGATGGCGAGCAGGGTCTTGATGCGACGGAGCGTGTAGTTCGGTTTTCTGGTTTTCTTTTCCCGCATGTCCTCGATGCGGTAGTCGTTGTCGGTCATCGTGTTCCTCCTGTGGTGTAGTGGAGTTGGTATTCGAAGGTTTCGAGGTCTTTCGCGCTGAGGATGGCGAGCAGGAAGCTGCCGTCGGGCGTGGTTTCGGCGAGTTGGGCGCCGCCGTTGTCCAGGATGCGGAGCGTGTAGCCGGTTTGGCCGATGGGGATTCTTACCGGCTGTTTTTCGGGTGGTTGCGGCGGGTCGAGTGTTTTCATGCCCATGTGTTGTCTCACTCCTTGTTTTCGTCCAGCCGGCACAGTGCGTCGGCCAGGTTTTGGATCTCGTTCTTGATGCGGTTTCGCGCGGCCGGCGTGGTGGCTGCGTCGAGTCGTTTGAATCCGGCCGAGAGCCGTTCGAGCAGATGGTCGCGTTTGTCCATCCAGCTCGCCTCCTTGTCTTTTGGTTTGCCGTTCATGCTTATTCCTCCATTGATCTGATCCAGCGTTCCATCGCTGTCCTGCTGACTTTTCTTCGTCCGGGTTTGCCTTCCCTGGTGGGCGCGCGGAAGCTGTCGAGGTCTCCGATGTCGATCGCGTGGCGCAGTCCGCGCACGTCGAGGCTGTACACTTGCGCGGCCTGTTCGGGACTCCATGCGAGTCTTTCCCCGAGTGGGACGCGGCTCGGATCCTTTGGCGCGTCCATCACGCGCCTCCTTTGCGTGTGTGATGCCGGGCGGCGTTAGGAGAACCGCCCGGCCCTCTCCTAAACTCGGTGGCATCCCGCATTTCCGACGTGCGGGCCGAACAGTTAGGAGAAGAATCATGCTCACACAGCGACAGGCACTCGAAGAGGCGAGACGCAACATCGCCTGCGGAACCAGCATCGCCGCGCGGATCAAGGAGACCTCGCAGAATCCTGAGATTCGGGAACTTGCGAAGGCCATCCATTTCATCGGGTTCGGAAGCCAGCAGGTCGTCAACGCCTTCACCGATTCCGGCAGGGCAAAGGATCTCTAGAAGGAAACGGCAGACGGCTTCCATTTGGCAGAGCACGGTGGCGCGGTCGGCGGCTTCCTTCAGCCGTTCGAGGCCGCTGCCACCGATCACCGACTTGGCGAAGGCCGAATCGATGAGGTCGATACTCGCCTTCAGCTGCGTCGCGGCGAAGAGGCCGTCCCTCAGATCATCGAACGCGGAGAGCAATGCACGTCGCATATTTTCTTCCATCACGCACCCGCCTTCGAGTATTCGAGTTGGAGGGTGTCCACGCTCATGCGTCGGGCGATCAGCGAGAGGCCGCGTCGTGTGATTTTCACCGTCGGCGCGAAGCTGAACGTGGTGCCGTCGGAGTGGGTGCCGTGCGTTTTGGGCGGCACCATGACGAGGTGGCCCATGTCGATGCGTTTCTGCATTGCCTCCCAGTGGCCGCTGCGGCGGAAGATCCATCCCTCCCGTTCGAGCCATTCGAACAGTTTCTTCTGGCCGATTGGCTTGCCGATGTTACTGAGGAGCTTCGCGCCCTCGGATACGGTGAGCACGCCGGGGATGTCCACGAAGTTGTCCCATGCGACGGCTTTCGGCTTGAGTTCGTCGATGCGCGATTGCTGTTCGATGATCTGCTCATTCTTCCGCCGGATGGTCTTCTGCGCGACCAATACGGCCTTGGCCATGATGTCCGCGTCCGAATCCACGTCGCTCGTAGGGATGTATCCGCCGGTCTTGCGGATTTGGGGAAGCACCTCATGCGTCACCCAACGCTGGAACTCCTTGGCCTCCGGTTTCCGCGACTTCATCACGAGACGATAAAGCCCGGGCTCGGAGATAATGAGCGGCGCCTTGCCTCCATTCTGAGCAATATCGGAAATAGCGATATTGCTTTTCTCATCATCGTCAAGTTTTGAAATCGCATCAGAGACATTGCTGATTTCGAGGATGTCGCATACATCCTTGGCGACGAACCAAGGCTCCCCCGCCTCGTCGGTCAGGGTGCGCAGCGCGGCGCCCTTGAAATCAAACTGTTGGATTTCATTGTTCATTGGATTCTCCTTTTTGATTCACACATCGGCGAGCGCTATGGCCGAAATTGATTAACACCATCAAGCGGCTGAAGCAGGAGCATGAAAAGCTGCAAAACAGTCATGCCGAACAGCGCCGCAATACGCTCCATGTCGCTGATCGTGAAGTCCTTTTCTCCATTGAGCTTCCGGTTAATCAGAGGTCTTCCGCATCCAATCGCCTTGGCGATGTCTTCTTGCGTTTTGTGCCTACGTGCCATTTCTCCGCGAAGGTTATTTCTTATGAGTTCCGCTTCGCTTGTCACCAGACCTCCTTCCGTGCTGTTTTCTGCTGACGGTTACAGATAGTATTCATTTGGATACTTTTAAGTGGGTATCTATTTGAATACTTTACAGAAAGTACACAATTGGGTATCTTTGGGTTATGGGAACAAGAGCTAACAACGATGTGACCGCCGGTGCGCGGAGCATCATGGAATATTGCAAATCATTGCAAGCGAAGAGCGGCATGACGGCGACTGAGTTCGCAGCAGAATGCGGTTTCAGTCGTAATTATTGGTTCGTACGCGCACGATTCGATGCACCATTGACGGTTTCAGACTGCGAACGCATTGCCAATGTATGCGGAATGACGCTAAAGGAACTCCTCGCACGCGCCTTGGGCAGCGACGCCGCCCGCACCTACAATCTCGGGCACCAAAACCAGATTACCGATGATCTTGTCGACCGCATCGCCAACCACCCCGAGGACTACAACATAGCCGCGAACACGGATCCGAACAAGGAAGCCGAGATGAACGGCGGTGAGGGCCGATAGGCGGATATGACGACCTGCTGTCGGAGGCTGAATCAATGGATGTGCGCGTGGAGGAGCGGAAGTTGGAACGAGGACTGTGCGGACTGTACTGCGATGCACTGCGACTCATCATCGTCGACAATCGCCTGCTCGACCATCAAAAGCTCTGCACGCTCTGCCACGAGCTTGTGCATGCAAGACACCGCGATCCGGGATGTGGAATCATCGGAGCGAAGGCGGAACGGCGCACGCGCAAGGAGACCGCGCTGTGGCTCGTGGACCCCGTCGAATACGCGACCGCAGAGCGCCTGTATGACGGCGACTCGTATCTCATCGCGTGCGAGCTCGGCGTGACGGTACAGGTCGTAGAGGATTACAAGTCGCTGCTGGCTTCTCGCACCACAGTGGCTTATGGGGAAAGGACAGTGGAATGACGCTGGTCATCGTCATCGTTGCCGTTGCGGTCATAGCCTACGCCATATCGAAAAAAGGCAGAAAGAATAGTGAGAATCAATCGTTCGCGCCTATGGACGGTGATCCACTCCAAGAATCGCGTACAAGCGAGGGCAGTCTGGATTCGTTCACCGATTTCAGCATGAACGCAGCCATCGCCGATGCCGTTGTCATCGATACCGAAACAATAAACTCCCCTTTCGGAATGCGCGTCATCGACATCGGCGCCATCCTAGTGAGAAATGATGTGCCGATTTGCGAATGGGAACAACTCATCTCTCCCGAATGCGAGGTTCCACTGTCGTCAACGCTTTTGACCGGAATCACCGAGGAATCTCTGGCGTCGCAGCCAGGCGCGGAGAAGGTGGTGCCGGAATTCATCGCGGCCATCTCGAATCTCACCGTGATTGGACATAACGTCAGCTATGACATCTCCGCATTGAACAATGAGGCGTCACGGCTCGGCATTGCCGGTCTTGACGTACCCTGCATCGATACGATGTCGCTGGCGAGGGAGAAGTTCCCGGACGCCCCGTCAGTGAGCCTGCAAGAGACCATGCGACTGCTTGGCTTACAGGCCACTGAGGAACATCGCGCCTTGTCCGACGCTCGATGGACTCTCGAATGCTGGCGCCGACTGGAATCCATATACAGTCCGAGGACGCTTACGCAGGTCGAAAGAGACGAATCGAGACAGCGAGCGCGCCGCGATAGACGTCTCAAGGATTCCTTTTTTATGAAGAGCGCTTATCTTGGCGGTGAAATGCCGACTGCGGTGAACGCGCGGCCCGAAGGCGGTGTCATTGAGACCATCGAGTGCGGCGTGGAGATCTCCGGGGACGAAAATCACCAGCGGATTCTAAAAAGATACGGGTACGACGCATGGGTCTGGGTGTATGTCGTCGAAGATCTGATCCGGAAGGGCAAGTACGCCGGATATCCCACGTACTGGGTGTTCCTCGACGGTGAGGAGATCGGTCATATAACCGAATACCAGATGGAGCGCCATTGCGGTCAGGTGCCGCCTGAAGGCGCCGTGATGCTCGCCCATGTGCGCAACAGGAAAGCGGATAAGGAACGGCACGTATGGCAGCTTCGCCTGCAGATGCCCGAAGAGCACGACCCGATGAAACTCCCCCGACAGAACATACCAAAGGCTCTTCCAACGAAGAAGGCGCAAGAGCCGAAGCCCGTCAAACCGAAACCGCAGGACCGGGCAGCAGCCGCACAGGGAGTCGTATTCTCGAATACCAAGCCTCACAAGAAGGTGCTCTCCCCCATCGGCAGGACAGTGCCCATCGAACCGGTGGACGGACTCGATGCGATCCTCGCACAGTTCGAGGATCAATCACATATCTGGGTGACGGTGAAGCTCTCGCCTGACGCACTGGTGGTCAGATTGAGCGGCACCGTTCTGGGCACCGTGGCGCCGCCGACGGATTCCACCCCGTTCGGTTCCGAGGCAAAGGTCTCCGCCGCGATCATCTGTAAAAGCGATGGCCGGACAACTGTTTTCGTCGATCTTCCACCGGATAATCCATGCATGCAGTAGCAGCTGCTATGTCTTATACGCTTTTATACGGGTTTATAGGGCTTTATAACCGCTTATAAGTCTTTATATCCGTTTCGGTTCCTCAGGAAAAGACCCCGGCGCCCGCATCCGCGAGCGCCGGGGTCGAGAGGTTCTCGTCCGTCATTGATCGTCGTCGTTTGATGCAGACGCACTGGGCGGATTCATGTTCTCCCCGGTTTTACGCCCTTTTATCGCGTCGATGACGCGGGGCATCAGGCATCCGACGAAACAGGCCACGCTTATAAAGGCCTCCGTGTTTTTCCCAAGGGACCAGAAAACAACAGCCGTAACAAATATGGCCACAATCAGCAGGCGGCACCGGGGAGCACCTGTTCATAGCGCGAGAACTCCGCCGCCGACGGTAGGGGTCCGGATGTCATCTCCATGTGGGTCATGGAGACACGACGGCCTATCGTTGGCTTCTCATCGCTCTCCGAATCGCTTCTCCCGTCCTGCTCCAGGCCGTCGCCTGCAACTCGGCTGAGGTCGGAACTTTTATCGTCCCGCGCCGTGGAGACCTCCCCATCAGCCCCACCAGGATTCCGCTTCTCAGACCCCTTGATATTGCCTTCCTCCGGCTTTTCATTACCGTGCCGCCCATCGTTCACGACTCCCCCGATTGTCTTCTTTCATCGCCGATGGTGACAATACTACACAGGCAACCTGTGAAAAACGTCAGGAACGGGCGGCTATATGGCAGCAACCGCCCGTTTTCGACGCACCGTCTCATCCGTCGACGACCTCGGCCTCCACGACCTCGCCGCCCAGATCGGGGATGGCCTGCGCCATGAGACGGCCCAACGACGCGGCGTCGCGGTGCGTGTAGCGCATGGTCGTCTGCATGCTGGTATGGCCCATGACGGCTATGCGCGCGTCGTCAGGCATGTTCGCACGCGCGGCCATCGTGGCCATCCAATGCCTGGCCGAATGGATCCTGACCTGCGGGAGCCCGGCGGCCCTCAACGCCTTGACCCATTGATAGCGTTCGGTGCTCGAGCAGACCGGATTGCCCCGCGCGCTCGTGAACACGAGCCCCCGGCTCCCGATGCCGTTGTCCCTGATCCACCTCCACAGGCGCTCCCACAGACCGCCGCTGATGGGCACGAACCGGTCGGCGGCCGGCGTCTTCGGGGTGGTGAGCCACAGCGTGCCGGCGAGATGGGTCGCGTCGAGCCAATTGGGGATCTCGACCTCGCCGGGCCTTCCGTAGCGTTGGATCTGCTGCCGCACGTGGATGCCGGGCTGTCCGTCGCGCAGCTCCAATTCGTACGGCATGAGCGCGTACCGTTCGCCCTCCCTCATGCCGGTCTCGAACGCGAGCTCGAACAGGAGCGCCCACATCTCGAGGTCGTCGTCCGCGCGCCGCGGCCCGCGCCTCGCCTGCGGCATGGAGGCCGCGGCCTCGATCATGCGTCTGGGCTGGTCGGGGCCGAGCACGTCCACCTCGCGCCGCTCCACCCTCGGCGGTTTGACGCGCCTGCACGGGTCGACGGGGATGAGCTCCTCGAGCTCGGCCTGGTCGAGCACCATCTTGAGGCTCACGTAGTGGTCCTTGAGGGTGCTGGGCGCGAGCCGCCTGCCCAGCGCGCGCATGCAGCCGCGGACGTGTTCGGGCGTGAGGTCCTTGAGGCGCACGTGGCCGATGACCTCGCAGCACGCCTTGAGCCTTCCGGCGCGGGTGCGGTAGGTGGTCGGCTTGACGCGGGTGCGGTAGTCGGCCAGCCAGCGTTCCACGTAGTCGGCGAGGTACGGGCTTTTGCCGCCGGGCAGCAGGCCCGTGCGCTCCAGCTCGTCCAGCTTCGCCTTGAACCGCTCCCGCGCCTCGGCCTTCGTGCGCCCCTTCGCCTCGAGGACGCGCCGCCTGCCCGTGGCGGGGTCCCTGCCGAGGTCCTTGCGGAACCGCCAGACGCCTTTCCCGTCCTTGAAGACGCTGCCCGATCCGGGCGTTCTCTTTCTCGTGGCCATGATGGTCTCCCTTCGTCGAGGGAGTGCCTTCGCATGCCGTTCCGGCAGTCCCCGCAAGAGCACTCTAAAAGCACTCAAGCGATGGCAACAGCCGCCCGAGACGTGGCGAAAACCGCCGTTTTCCGCGCATTCAAAAACGGCTTGTTTCCAACGTTCGGAAAGCCCGAAACCGTTGGAAACAAGCCGTTTTTCAAACACTGGAATCAGTGCTTGGATACGTTGAACTTGAACCGCGCGACGTTTCCGCGATGCCGGTGTTTCCAACGGTTTACCCCATTCACATGCTGTCGGGCACTCAAAAGGCACTCTGTTTTGCACCCAATCATAGCAGTGAAAACAGAAAACGCCCCTCCACCAGCACGCGGCTGAAAGAGGGGCGAACTTGCATAACTTTATTTACTGTGCTAATATAGTTTATATCAAGGAAAGGAGGTGAACATGGAACCCAAGGACTGGCTTCAGCTGATCACCAGCTGGGTCTCGATAGCGGTGACCATCTGGCTCGGCCTGCGCGACGACCCGCCGCCGGAAGGCAGGCACCGCAAGCGCAAGTAAAAAAGGTTCCGGCTATCCCAACTAGCCGGAACCCCGTCCAATCGTACCAAAGGGCTCCATGAACATAATGAGCAAACAAAGGAAACTGGCCGTCACATGCATGCTGTTCGCCGTCATATCGGCCACGAGCACGCTCGGCGGCATGCACATCATGGCGGCGGGATTCGCCATCGCCGCAGGCATCGCCGGATTCTTCGCCGGATGGAGCGGCCGATGACAGTCGAATATCTGGGCGTCACCGACGTCGCAAAACGACTCGGCATCAGCACCGCGGCGGTCAGCGCCTACAAGCTCCCCAAGCCGGACGCACGCATCGGACGCACGCGCGGCTGGCTCCCCGAGACCATCGACCAGTGGAACGCCAGCCGTCCCGGTCGCGGTGTCGGCGGAGGCAGGCCACGCAAACACAAGACCGAATAGCAAGAAAACGCCCCTCCCCCAGCCATGTTAGCTGGAAGAGGGGCGATGTTACATGCGGGCGCAAAATATTCCAACAGGAATCATCCGGCGTGATTTTTCCGCACCGATGTTGATTTTCGGACGCGATGTTGAATCTCGCACCCGAAAATCAATCGCGGCTAGTTCTTGCGGAGTGGATTGTAAGCGACGCCCAAACCGCTGGCGAGGAAGCCGGCGACGGTGCTGATGTATCCGCCGATGGCCGCGTCGCCGAAGGTCATGAAGCCCAGGCCGACACAGGAGGCGACCAGGCCAAGCACGTAGACGATGGTGCGCACGGTCTTGTTGAAGACCGGAGTGTACGGCGTCGTGTCGGTGTCGGTGTCGGTTGCCGGAGTGGTCTGGGTGGTGGTTTCCGCGACGGTGGCGGGCGCCTTGTTGTCCTGTCCGTCTTCGACCTCGTTGGTGAGGTTGTTGACGATGGTCTCGACGGTGGACGGCGCGGCATGATCTGCCATGGTTGTTTCCTCTCTGTTAGAAACGGTTGTTGTTGAGCGCGTTCTGCAATGCGCGTGCGGTGGCGGGGCCGAAGCTCGCGTCCTGCGTCAGGCCGAAATGGGCTTGGATTGCGCGAATGGTCGCGGGGCCGAGCAGACCGTCCGTGCCGCAGCCGAGACGCTTCTGCACGGCGCGGATCAGGTTGCTGCCGTAGCCGCCGTAAGTGACCACGCTGGAATCGATTGCTGGACGCCAGTAGGTGCGTTCGTCGGGCACGAGCTGGCCGCTGATGATGCCGTCAGTGGTGGTGCCCATGACCTTCTGCCATCTGCGTACCGTGGCGGGGCCCACGTTGCCGTCCACGGCGAGAGAACCGTTGGACGTGGTACCTGCGTTGCCGCCCGTGTAGCGGAGGTAGCAGTTCCACGGATACGAGTAGTACGCCTTGATGTTGGTTTCGCGGCCGGTCTGGTCGCCGGCCTTGCCATACGCGGTGCCATGCTCGGAAATGCTCGCCTGGGCGAGTCTGCCGCCGCCGAGGTAGACGGCCACATGATGCACGTCGTTGAGGAGGATGTCGCCGGCGTGGGGGTTGCCGTTGGCGGCGACGCGCGTCCAGCCGCGTGCGGTCAGATTGCTGGAAAGGTTGCCCGTGTAGGTGGCGCTGCCGGTGTCGAATCCGGCCTCGCGCAATGCGTGGATGACGAGGGACGAGCAGTCGCAGTTGCCTGCGGAAGGGTTGAAGTTCCACCGGTCAGCCTGTGAATAGCCCATGTTCGCCACGCTGCACCAGTAGGTCATGCGGTTAATCAAAGTGTTCAGGCTAGGCAACATGCACCTCCTTGATCGCGGCTTTCGCGTCCTGTTCGGACACGACCGGGATTTCCTCGGGCGGCAGGCCGTCGCCCTGCGGGGTGAGTTCCGGCGCAAGCGCCGTGGCTGTTTCTTCGGCCATATGAACCTCCTAATTGATGGTTGATATAGGAAAGCGGCCATATCGACATGCGATACGGCCGCCAAAGTGATAGTCGGTATAAGAAAAGGGCCGCTCATCCGAAGACGAGCAGCCAGAACGCGATGAGGGGCGCCGCGCCGACGCCCGAAGTGAAAACAAACAATGCGACGGTCTCGAAAAGCCACACGGCCAATGAGACGGCCACGAGCAGCCAGCCGACCATCCGCACCCAACCATGTCGGTCGATGCAGGAGCAGACGATGCCCACAGCCAGCGCGACGACCGGCGTGCAGACCACCAGCAAGGTCAAAACGAGGCTAGTCACGGTGGGCGCCGTGGTTGAACACGAGGACCAGTACGAGCAGCAGCAGCCATACGATGCCGATCAGACTCATCTGCCGCTCCTCTCACGCCTTCGCGAACAGTACGAGGCGACGCGGGGAAGCGCCGGTGGCGTTCGGCGTCGGATTGCCGTTCGTATCATAGACCGGGTCGTTGACGGTGATGGTGAAGTTCCCGGACTTAAGCCATTCGGAGCTTTCCTGCATTGTCTTGGCCGCGGGACTGTAGTTGTAGGCGAGCACGATCGCGCCCTGCGGTATCCCGCTTCCAGCGGTCTCGCCCGCGTCGCCCTTGGGGCCTTTGAGGCTGCCGACGTTTGACCATGCCATGGTTTCCTCCTCTTAGGCGTTGAAGGCGTACACGTTGCCGGAGTCGAGGTCGAGGTACAGGCTGCCGACGGGCATTCCGGTCGATGTCGGGGCGCCGCTGCCGTAGGTCCAGCCGAGGCCGTCCACGCCGTTCGTGCCGTCCTTGCCGGCCGCGCCGTCCGCGCCCTTCTCGCCCTGCGGGCCTTGGATGTTGCCCACGTCCTTCCAGTCCGTGCCGGTCGCGTCCCACACGTACAGATGCCCGCCGATGAGATACGAGTCTCCCGCCGTGCCGGTCGCGTGGTCGGCCTTCAACGCTTCGAGACTGTCGTATGAGCCGAGGATGGTCACGCCCGTGCCGTCCTTGCCGGCCGCGCCGTCCGCGCCCTTCTCGCCCTGCGGGCCCTTGAAGCTCACGCCATTGATGACGTTGGACACGTGCACCGTCGTGTCGTTGACGATGCTCGTAATCGTGTACAGGTCGCCCTTGTTGTCGGAGACGAGGTCACCGACCGTCATCGGGGTCGAGGGGGACAGGGCCGAGACGGCCACGTCCGAGTTCGAGGACACGTCGATGTTGGCGACGTGCAGGCTCGTGCCCGCGTCGCCCTTCGCGCCGTCCGCGCCCTTCTCGCCCTGCGGGCCCCTAAGATTACCGCCAGTCGCAGTCCATGCCATTTTCGCAATTCCTCCTTGTAGAAAAATCAATCATCGTTTTTGTGTTGGGAAAGTTCAGAGACGGAGCTGGTACACGTCTCCGGTCGAAAGGTCGAGATAGCTGTCGCCGACGATGCCCTGCGTCAGGCCGGTCGGCCTGCCAATGCCGCTGAGGAAGCTCGCGCCACGCTCGCCCTTGCCGCCGAGCGTCACGCCCGTGTCCACGCCGAACACCGCACTCGAATCGACAAGGCCGGTCACCATCCACACCCTGCCGGTCGAATCCACGCACGTGTCCCCGACCGTCACATTGTCGGACGGCCTCAACTCCGCGACGGGCACGCGCGCGTCCGACGTGATGACGCCGGAGTACACGCGCATGCTGTGCACGAGACCGGCCGACGTGGCGGACGACGCCCACGACGCCTCGCCCAGAGTCGCGTAGTCCAGCGTCTGCACGCTGTCCGGCACGATCACACGCCGCACGTGCGTATAGCCGCCGACCTGCTCGCGGACGGTCCAGCACCAGTCCCTGCCGGTCGGCTGGAGCGAGACGACCAGATCGGTCCCGTCGTCGGGCAGCCGCGCCACGAACGGGACCGGCAGCATGATGCTCTCGTCCTGCCGGACGACACGGCTCGTGGGCGAGCAGACCACCAGTCCGCGCGGCGCGCGTCCACTGTCGGTCACGCCGTCCGGCGTGCGGAAGCGGATTCGGATGTTCGTCATTGCTTGTCCTTTCGTTTGATTGTCTCCGGCGCTATGTCCTCGCGCAGATCGTCCGGCAGGCTCGGCTTCGGATGACGCGCGAGGAATTCCGGCTCGGTGACCTCGCAGAATTCCTGGAGCCAGTGAAAGAGACTGCGCGTGTACGCGGTCAGCGCGAAATACTTGCGCTGCTGGCGTTCCAAATGTTGGATCTGCTTTTCCTGCGAATCCAATTGCGCGCGCAAAGGTTGGATCACGTTGTCGGTGAGGATGTCGCACGCCTGGGCGGCGATCTGCGCGGTGTCCTTGCGTCTGCCCGACATCGCGCCGACGAACGCGCCCACTCCCCCGCCACCAACCAGGGCGACGATCACCGCGGTCCAGAATTCGGTGCTGGAGAACAGCTCTAACGGCGGCATGGCATCATTGCTCCCATCGATAAACCCACACGCGTTTCACCTGCGTCGGACGCCCCTGCCTGGCAGATTAGTCCGAGGCCGTATGTGTTTCCCAGAATCACGAAATCGGGAAGCAGATGATTCCACTGCACCAGGTCAGTGAGATTTTCTTGATGGAACGCAACGAAATCTTGTCCTTGCTCACCTCGACGTAAACGGACCCAAGACCATCACTCGAATTCGTTACGCACGGGACGGCTATGGTGTTCACGGACTTGAACCCGTCCGGCATGGAGATGATGTCGCTTGTGTCGGCGGCTCCGGCTGATACCCAACCAGAATCGGCGCGTTTTGCATAGAACGACACGATGATCATGGATCTGATGACGGCCGCGGAATACTGGACGTTCCACTTTGGATTCACCTTGCTATTAAGGGTTACGGAATCCCACAGTCTGCTCATCGGCGGGAGCTGCTTGACGAGCATGACCGGCGTGCCGGGCGTGATGCCGCTGATCGGGATGCGTGCGAGCGGAATCCATGCCTCTCCCGCGCCTTCGTGGATGCTGCCGTCCGGCACTGTCGGATCGGCGGCCACACCTCCCGCCGGAGTGCCTTTGAGCACTTCCAATGTCATGGATTCGATGTTCTTGTCGTCCCGCGTGTATTTCATGCAGACGAGGTCGTTGCGGTTCTGCCCTGTGACGCCGCTTTCGATGGTGACGGTCTGCGTTTCGGTGACGCGCGCGTACCGTCCTTCCAGGACGAGGTTGAGGACGGGGACGAGCGCGTTGTTGGCGTCCTGCATGGTGATCGCCGGGAACGTGCCGTCGGAGTCCTGCAGGAGGTAGGAGTCGTTGCCGACGAGTCCCGCCTGGATGGCGCCCATGTCGCCGCTGGTGACGTGCGGGGTGCCGGATTTGCCGGTGATGAGGTTGGTGGTCATGCCTGTTTCCCTTCATTGAGCCATTCGTTGTATTCCGTGTCCTGTCGTGCCGCGGTCTGCTTCCACGCCTGCCAGCAGTCCGTGCAGACGAGCGCCTGTTGCGTGACGTCGTCGGCCGTGGTGTGTTTGACGGTGTGCCAGTCGCTTGCGGCTTTCGGATCGTCGGCCGCGAAATATGCGTGTCTGCCGCACCTGTCGCACGCGTATTGCGTGATGTCCGTGGTCATCATGATTGTTGTTCCTTTCCTGCTAGGCGAGCCGCTGCCAGACGTGTCCGCCGAGCATCGTGTCGAGTTCCGTCCATTTGCCGCCGAGCGTGTTCGGATCCGCGCCGACGGTCCAGTAGAGTCCTCCGATTGGATGCGCGGCGAGGAACGACGCCGCGGTCTCGGTGGGTTGCGCGCTGATGGTTCCGTCGGATGCGATTTTGATGGTGGTTCCGTCCGGTTTCACGCCGCCCAACACCGTGGTGGTCGCCGGCGGCAGCGTGTAGCGGTTCGCGGATTGTTCGATGGTGTCGAGTTTGGTCTTGTCTCCGGCGGCCATGAGTCCGTCCGTCGATGATGTGGCCTGCGCGACGGTGATGGCCGCCGTCGTGTCGGTGCGGGTCACGGTGACCGGAGCCGACGCGGTGATGTCCGATATTCGCGCCTGCGCCGTGGCCAACGCGTTCTGCGCTGTGCTTGTGGCCGTGTCGGCTTTCGTGTCGGCCTGTTTGGCGAGGTCTCTGGCGCCTCCGATTTCCGCGGCCGCGTCGCTGGCGGCCTTGTTCGCCTCATTGGCGGTCTTCCGTACCGCTTCGAGGTCGCTTGCGGTCACGTCGGCGCTGAACGTCCAGTTCTCGAGTTTGAGTCCCGCGCCCGCGTAGTAGGCGTGGCCGTCGGAGCCTGAGCTCCCCGCGGACGTGCTTCCGCCGGAGGATTCCCCGGATGACGCGGCGCCCGTGGTGGTGGCCTCGTAGGTGACGGTCGGCATGCCGTCCGACATCTTGACGATCTTCTTGGTGATCTCCGCGGTGACGGTGATGCCGGTGGTGTTGTCGCGTCCCGTCACGGTGTCGCCCACCTCGAGGTCGAGTCCGTCGGCCACGTCCACGTCGATGCTGCCGGTGTCGCGCAGTTCCTGGAGTTTCTCCTTGCCTTTCGTCTCGAGCTCGTCCGATTCGGCCGAGCTGAGCTCGTACACTTCGGCGCGTTCGTCGAGTCCTGTGAGGGTCTGCGTGTGGCTGAGGTTGCCTTTCGCGTCCGCGTACCAGTGGGTGACGAGACGGTTGGCGAGTTCGCCCTTGCCGAGACAGATGAGGTGGTTGACCGGGTGCGACGCGAGAGTGCACGTGAAGTCCATGAGGTCGCTGTCCACCCCGTCGCCGGCAGCCACCGACGCGGGCGCGCTGATGGAGATTCCCGAATCATCCGCATGGAGGGCGAGGCGGAGGCCTGACGCGCGCAGGCATTTCACCAGTCCGCTGTACGCGTCCACGTAGCGGTCGAACTGCCAGCTGGCGGTCTTGGCGGTGTTCTCGGACACATGGAACAGGTTCTGCAGTCCGACGCGTTTGACGACATTGGACAGCAGCGTGCCAATCGATCCTGACATGGTCAGGTAGTCCTTGCCTTTGTCGGGTTCGAGGATCTTCGACGCGAGCAGCCCGTGCCAGTCGCGGCCCTTGTAGGTGAGCTGGCCTTCGCCCGCGGTGACGCTGGTCTCCACGTCGTCGACGATGCCGCCCCAGCCTGTCCCGTCGATCCACCACAGGCAGCCGGCCTGCAGGCGGATCGACGTGGTCAGTTCGAAGTCGTTCTCGCCCGACCCGTAGGCGAGGTCGAGCGTGAACGAGGAGGTCGACCCTTGCGGCACGCCTTTCGTGTCGGTGGCGATCAGGTCCATGGCGGCGCGCTCCTTTCCTCGCAGACGGTCAGGTCGAATTCGAATCCGCCGGCCCATTTGACGCTGCTCGACCCAGTGGCCAATGGTTCGAAAACGTAGGTGCCGGAACCTCGGCCGCTTCCACGCAGGGCCTTCGAAAACTGGTTGGTACGCAAACCCATGCCCGAGACCATCGTGACGGTCTTCTCCACGCCGGTGCCGTCGATCTCGAGTCGGCTTCCCGCCGGCACGCTCACGTCGACCTCGTACCGGTTGCGGCCGATGATGACGTATGGGTTGACGCATGGGCCGAAGATGGTGAGCGCGACCGGCTGCGTCATGCCGGTCGTGTTGGAGACCTCCTCCACGACGCTCATGCCGGAATAGCCGTGCGGATAGTCGAACGGCAGGTCGAGTCCCGTGGAATCCGCGTCGCTGCGTGGATTGAAGTGCGTGGTCGAGCGTCGCGTCCACACGCCGCCGGCGAGCACGATGGTCAGTTCCGTCTCGACCATCGTCGGGGTGATCGACTGCGGTGTGCTTTTCGTGATCCACGCGGACGCCGTCCATTCGCCGTCGGCGACGAGACTGCCGGGCTCTCCGGCGGCCATGTCCGCGTCGGAGAGCCTGTCGAGCGTGTCCAACGCCTCCAATCCGTCGTGCGCCTTGACGGTGATGGTGATTTCGCGCGCCTGACGCGAGACGCCGGTCAAACCTCGCGTGGCGACGTCATACGACCATGCTCGGCCGCGCAGGGCGGGCATGGTCTCGCCGTAAATCGGCCCTTCGAAGCCGATTCTCTCGCCGGTGGCGGCGCATATGTATTCAAGCGATCGCATTCCTCACCTTCCTTGCGAAGTCGCGGTCTCCGAGCGTCGGCGTGTATTTCGCGATGATCGGACCAAGGTCGTCGTGCAGTGATTCGACCGCGGCGATGAGCGTCTGCAGATCGTCGGAGCCAGTCGTGGCGGTGGTTCCGACACCGCCGGTGACGTTCGCTCGTCCGGTCTTGGACCAGTCCGCGGTGTCGAGGCTCATGGACGAGACGAGCGAGTCCATCGACCTGCTGACCGCCGACGCGGAATCGTCGATGCCCAACGCCATGCCACGGCCGACCATCACGCCGACCTCGTCGCGGAAAACGCGTGACGGGGAGTGGATGCCCAAAGCGCTCTTGGCCTTGTCCACCAAGCCCGACAGCGCGTTGGTGATGCTGGAATACAACGAGCCGACCATGCCGGTGATGCCTTTGATCAATCCTTGGATGATGTTGCGGCCGGCGTCCACCAGCCAGCTGCCCGCGCCGGACACCGCGTTCCGTACAGTGCCGCCGATGCCGCTCACAACGCTTCCGACACGGCCCACCATGTTGCTCACGGTGCCGACGATGCCGCCCCAGACACTCGACACGATGCTTCTGACACCGTTCCACAATGCGGTCCACACGCTTCGGATGGTCGAGCACGCGGCGGATATCACGCCGCTGACCATGCCGACGCCGGCGGAGACGACACCTTGGATGCCGCCCCACACCGCCGACGCGATGCCCTGGATCGCCGACCATGCGGCGCTCCAGTTACCGTTGACGACCGCGAGCGCCAGTTGGATGATGCCTTGGATGGCGGCGAGTGCGGTGCTGATGATTGTGGTGACGATGGTCCATGTGCCTTGTACGACGGTGGATATGGTGTTCCAGAGTCCGTTCCAGACTGCGCCGATGATGGTGACGGCGGTTTGGAAGATGGTTTGGATGATTTGGATTCCGGCTTGCAGGAGTGGGGTGATGGTGGCGATGAATGTTTGGATGCCGGTGATGATGGCGGTGAGTGCGATGGTGATGTAGGGGCCGATCGTGTTCCAGACGTTTTGGAGGATGGTGGTGATGAGGGTCCATCCGGTTTGCCAGATTTGTTGGATTTGGCTCATGGTCTGGGTGATGAATGCGGCGATGGCTTGCAGGATGGGCTGGCATGCGGTGCTGATCTGGTTCCAGATTCCCGCGAACCATGTGGTGAAGTTGTTCCAGAGTTGTTTGCCGGTTTCCGTCTGTGTGAAGAACCATGTCAGTGCCGCCACGACCGCGGTGATGCCTGCGATGACGAGGACGAACGGGTTAGAGGCGAGGAGGCCTGTGAACAGTCCCCATACGGTTCGTGCCGCGGTGGTGACTGTTTTGAACGTTCCGACGGCGGTTTTCACGATGCCGAAGTTGCCTGCGGTTGTTTTCAGTGCGGGGCCGATGCCGCCGAGGTCGGCGGCGAGGTTGACGAATCCTGAGATGCCTTTTGCCGCTGTGGTGATTCCCGTGGCGCCTCTGCTGATGCCGTTCAGAGCGGCCGTCAACGCTTTGAGACCAGATGATGCCACGCCGATGCCTTTGCTGGTGAGGATGAGCGCGGTGATTCCCTTGGCCAGCGGGATGATGGCGTCGGCGTGGGCGGACACGTAGTCGAGGAGTTCCGTCGTGGCGTTCAACAGTGTTTTGAATCCGTCCTCGATCGCAGGCAATTGTCCTTTCGCCTGGTTGTAGAGTTCGGAGAGCGGTTCGGAGATGACGTTCCAGACGGCGCCGGCGGCTCCCGACAGGGATGAGCCGAGTTCCTTCAGATCGTCCTTGAGGGATGCCAGATAGGAGGCGAACTGCTGGACGGTCTGGCTTTTGCCGAGCTTGTCGAAGAAGGCGGTGACCGTGGGGATCGCCTGTTCCAATCCCTTCTGCAATCCCGCGCCGACCTTCTCCAAAGTCGGGGACACCGCCGCGGTGAACGCGTCGATGAGCGGGATGGCCTGGTTGAACATGCCACGCAGTCCGTTGAGGACGGGCGTGGCGGCGGTCTCGCCGAGTCGGCTCAACGCGGCCTTCACGTTCGCCAGCGCTCCGCTGAACGTGGTGCCGGCGCTTTGCGCGGCTCCACCCAATCCTTCCTGCATGGCGTCGGCGAAGGTCTGGAAGTCGATCTTGCCGTCCGACACCATGTCGGACACTTCGGCGCTGGTCTTGTTCAGATGCTTGCCGAGCATCTGGAGGACGGGGATGCCGCTCGACATGAGCTGGAGCATGTCGTCGCCCTGGAGCTTGCCTCGGGCGGCGACCGATCCGAAGATCGTTCCGATGTCGGTCAGGCTCCTGCCACTGATTTGCGCGGTGTCGGCCACGGTCTTGAGGACCTTGGTGAGCTGTCCGCCCTCCTTGACACCGGAGGCGGACAGGCTGGCCGCGACGGTCGCGGCGTCGCCCAATCCGAAAGCGGTGCCCTTGACGGAGGCGAGCGCGTCGTTCATGATTTCGGTGACGCTTGCGCTGTCGTGTCCTAGGCCTTTGAGCTTGGCCTGGGCGTTCTCGATGTTGAGGGCGCGGGTGAATCCGCCTTTGGCGGCGAGGGCGGTGATGCCTCCGGTGATGGTGGCGATCGCGCCGATGCCGAGTTTGCCGACTTTGCCGAAAGCGCCGCCGATTTTGGTGATGAGCGATCCGCTGCTTTTGGTGGATGCCTTGTCGACCGCGTCTCCGATGTCGCCTTCGATGCTTTTGCCGAATCCTTTTCCGGAGGGTTCGACGTGGACGTATGCGACGCCTATGTCCTGTGCCATCATGCTCCTTCATTTGCTGTTTGTCGGGATTCCGATGGCGGTCGGGATCATAGGTCGTCGGTGATGTGGAAGATCTTTTTGAGTCTTTCCCTGTCGTCGCGTTGGCGGCGTGTGAGGTTGTGCGTCGGCGTCGGCGTGCGGAGCGGATCATGCGCATGGTCGAACCATGGCCGTTTCTGCCGTTCCGGGGCGGTCATCCAGATGGCCTGTTCGGCGGCGCTTGGCGCGTAGACGGCGTTCTGCAAAGCCATCCACGAGTGGCTCGTATGGTCCTTGAGGATTTCGCGGGTCAATGCCCATGCGAGTCCCCAGTCGGTTCGCGGGCGCTTGCCTTCAAGCCATTCGGGGAAGCGTACGGGCCGGTAGATTTGCCCGTACGCCCGGATCCAGTCGTAGGCTAACGCCGCGCGATGGGTGTTCCAGAGGTGGGCGAGGTAAACGCTTTTGGGTCCAGTCCGGATTCCTCGGCCCACGCCTTCACCGTCGCGGTGAGGTATGCGAGCGGACGCTGGGTCTTGCGCAGCGCGTTCCAGAAGTTCGGCTGCATCGTCTGGAAGTATGCGAGGAACGTGCTCATGCAGGCGCTGGTCTCCTCGTCGGACAGTGCGGGCCTGCTCTTGACCAGCAGGATGGCCTGCACGAGCTCGATGGGCAGTTCCGCGTTGTTGAGGTTCGGCAGGTCGAGCTTCACGCCGGCGACCTCGAGGTGCACGTCGGGTTTGAGTTCCTCGGCGTCGTCCAGACTGACGTCGACGACGTGATAGGTGTTGTCGCTCATGTGTTCTCCGTTCGGTTCGTGGCGGTTGGATGGAAAAGGATCCCGTGCCGTCGACCGCCATCGGCGGCACGGGAAGAATCATCGGGTCACTGTTCCGTGACGAGGCCCCATGCGTGGAACTGCTCGCCGTTGTCGCCCTTGAGCAGCTTGAACGTCATGCTGAAGCTCATCAGCTCGCTGGACTTCAGGCTCACGTCGTCGCGGTCGGACACCTTCGCGTTGGTGCCGTACAGGAGGAACGGGCGGTCCTGCTGGTCAAGCGCGACCAGCACGAGGGTCCATTCCTTCTTCAGGCCGGCGCCCTTGATGCCGATGCCGCCGTCCGAGTCGACGTCCACGTCGAAGTAGGCAGACACCACGTCCTTGCGGCCTTCCATGGCGGCCAGCTGGAGCGTCCAGTAGCCCGGGTCGGTGTCGGACAGGACGATGTCGCCGTTGTGGGCCTTGTAGTCGGTGCTGTCGCCCGGCTCCGGGTGCAGCACGGCTCCGTCCTCGGTGCTGTAGCCGATCGGCTTCTTGCCGGACGGCGGAGCCCAGTTCACGCCCGTCGGCGCGACGAAAGTGCTGTCGCCCCTGGGGAACAGGAACAGCGCGTAGTTCTTGATCAGCCTCACGTTGGACGCGGCGTTCCCGTTGGACACGTATCCGTAATCCGTCTTCGCCGGCTGCTGTTCGCCACCGGAATCGGCCTGCGCCGCGACGGTGGTTTCCTCGTTGTTGTCGGACATTCGTCCTCACCTTTCCATTTTGTTCACGCGTGTGGCGGCACGTTTCGCTGTCTGTTGTCGGTTGTCATATGACGGAGACCTCGAGCAGGAGCACGCCGTACGCGTCCACCAGTCTCGAATCCTCGCCTTCCATTCGCACCGGCCCGGATTCCAGCGTCGCGTCGATGAGCGGCGCGACGTTTCCGAGCCTGATGATCTCCCTTGCTATGTCGGCCCACAGGCGGGCGGCCTTGTCCCAGTCTCCGGTGTGGTCGGCTCTGGCGCATCGCACCGTCAGCCTCAGCCGCGCGTATTGGCTGATCGGCGTGCTCATGCCCTGCATGGAATCGGCCAATGTCGCTTCCGTGAAGGGTGGTTCGAGGTCGTTTCGTCCGATCGTGTCGAACGTCACGTCGGGGAACAGCTCCCTGAGTTTCGGCAGGAGCAGCGGCTCCATGCGCCGCGGGGTGACGGGGATGCTCATACGCGCATCCTCCCGATCGTGTCCTCCAACGTGCCATGGGCCTTCTCCACGGGTGCCGGACAGAGGATGGCCACGCCGCTGCGGTTCGCGCCGTTGTGGTCGCGCACCATGCACCGGCTGTCGGTGACTGCCTCATGAACCGCGGCGCGCATGCGGTCGCGCAGGAACTCGTTTTTGAGGATCTGCTGGCTGAACGCCTTGCGGTTGAACACGAATCTGCATCGTTTGGCCATGGCCTACCCCTTCCGTTCGCCCACGGTGAGCACGTCGCCGACGTGGCGTCCGTGGATGTTGTTCCACACCTGCGGCGTGCCTTCGACCGGCAGGAGCATGCCTCGGACCTTGATCAGGTCGGACGCTTGGATGCCGGCCGGCTTGCCGCCGCGTATGTGGATCGTGTATTCGACCGTCCGGGGCGATGCGGTCTCCTCGGTCTGGTCGGTGGTGGAGACCGGCGCGACCATCGCCTGGAACGTGCCGACGCGTGACGGTTTGCCTTGGATCGGGTTGCCGTCCACGTCGGTCGTAGGCTGGCCGCGCCAGACCTCGATGGTTTCCATCAGGAGACCTCCCCCGACGCCATGTCGACGCTGAACGCGCGCTGGGCGTTGATGCCGAGGAGCTTCTTCTCGTCGTCGCGCAGCCACAGGTCGCCTGTCGGCGCTCCGAAACTGTACTGTTCGCTGAAGCTGCCGGTGGTCTGGTTCATCTGGGTGACGCCGCCGGGGATGTCGAGCGGGTCGGCCTGCATGATCCTGCGGACGATGTCGCAGGTGATTTTCGCGAGCAGGCGTGGCCGTTCGTCGAGGAGCCGCTGCCATTTCGGCGAGCGTTCCTTGATGTATTCGGTCGCGTCCAGCAGGTGTGTGACGGCTTTCGTCCGTTCCGTGTCGGTGAGCGGATGCCATCGCGCCTCGAGGTCGTCGGCCGTGGCGAACATGTCCGGTTCGTCAACCATGGTCATTTCCCTGACGGCACCTGGATGACGCCGCTGGAGGCCAGTCCGCTGATGAGACGGTTGAACTGTTTCGCCAGCGCGTTGTAGGAGGCGACGAGCGCGTCGTATTCGGTTTTCGTCGGCGCGGCTGCGGCCGCGACGGCGACGTTTTCGCTCGCGTTGCCGATCGCTTCGCCGAACACCTGCAGTTTCACGCCGCCGAGCGCGTTCTGCGTGGCGGCCGGAAGCACGTAGGAGGAGCCTGCGGCTATGTCGATGGCGGCGCCGGAATCGTCCACGAACACCACGTCCGTCGTGGTCTGGACCGGGTTGACCTCCGCGTTCGCGGCGGCGATGATATGCATTTTGCTTGCCATATCGGCCTCCCGTCAGGCGGTGAGCAGGACGAAGCGGTTGATGTCGCGGATGCGGAAGCCGACCTCGATCTCGATTCGCACGGCGAACATGTTGTGCTCCCACAGGTTGACCTGCTTGCCGTCCACGGTGATGGTGGCCTGGTCGGAGATGCTTGTCTGGATTCCTTCGACGCTGCCCCATGCGGCGGATGCGAATTCGCCGCCGACGCCGATGATCTCCTTGGCGGGGGTGCCTTCGGTGACAGCCGGGACGTGCACGCCCTTGGAGATCTGGACGGGGTTGCCGAGGATGGTGGACACGTCGGACGAACCGGTGCCGTCGAGGAACAACGGACGACCGTTGTTGTCGGTGGCCTGTCGCAGGAGGCTTCGGCCCTGGGTGGACATCGCCCATCCGTCGAGGGTGCCGTCCGCGGCGGATATGGAGTCGTCGGCCGCGTTGAGGTTCTTCCACACGTCCTTGCCGAGACTGATCTGCTTCGCGGTCTTCAATGTGTCGAAGTCCGCGCCCGGAGCGTCGACCAATCCCATGATGGTCTTGTCGAACGTGCGTGCGATCGCGCCCGGACCCTTGGCGACCACCTGGTCGTAGAGGGCGCCGAAGTCGCGCTTGAACTGGTTGGAGAACGGCATGATGACCGCGATGGTGTACGGCAGCATGTCCTTCTTGCCGAAGCCGACGCCGCTCTTGGGCTTCTCCGCTCCTTCATCGACCCACGCGGCCTCGGGGTCGCCGGTGATGATCGGCACGCGCACGCCGTTGCCGGGGAGTTTCATCTCGGGCACGAGCTGCATGAACGCGCTCTCGTATTTCGCGGTCTGCCAGATCTCCGCCTGGGTTTCCGGAGTGAGGTCGAGGCCGTTGCTTTTTCGGGTCATTGACGGATCTGCCATGACTCATCCTTTCGTTAGGTGACTGATGGTCGGGTTACAGGAGCGTGTTCCTCATGGCGTTGGCGAAGTCCTCGCGGCCGGAGTGTTTCGGCTTGGCCTGTCCTGTGCGGGCGCTCTGCTCCGCGACGATTCCGCGGGAGCGCATGCCGGCGAAAACCTTCATGAGTCTCTCAGCGCAGTCGCCGATCTGCTTCTCATCGTCGCCGACGAGAACGCTTGGGTCGCTGATGCCGTATTTTGCCGCGACGGCGGAGCGGATCGTGGAGAGCTCCTTCTCGTGTTCGGCCTGTTTGGCTTCGCTTTTGAGCTTCTCGTTCTCCTCGAGCGCCTTGGAGAGCTTCGATTCGAGGTCAGTGGCCTGTCCGGCCTTCTCCTTGAGAGCCTCGTAGTCGCTTTTCCGTCCTCGTTCCCTGCCGAGACGTTCGTTGATGATGCGGTCGACTTCCTCCTGGGTGAAGGTCCTCGGCTTCGCATCGTTCACGTCCTTCGGGGTCGGAACATGCTGTTCCGACTCCTGCTGGCCGTCCGTGCCGGTCTGATTGTCTTCTGCCATGGTTGGTGGCTCCTTTGCTTGTTTTTCCACGCCTGACGCCGGCGAGTTGGCGGCCATTCTTGTTGGATTCGCGCATGGCTGCGCCCCGCCCCATCGCTGGGGCGTGAAAGGTAAAAGAAAAGCCACCCAGATGGGTGGCTTTGAATCGATTGGAAAAATCAGTCCTTCTGCTTGACGCGTTCCTTTTCACGCTCCCGCAGATATTCACGGAAACGTTCATACTCCTCACCGCACCAAGGATTCTCATCATGGACCTGACCGAATAGAACAATCATGTCCTCCGAAGGATCAAGATCGAATTGGATGATGGCATCGACACCATTCTCGACAGGCACACCCGGCCCATCATGGTCGAGGATATCCTGATTAAGGTCTGCCTCATAGTCGCATCCACTTTCTTTCAGAAACGAAATCATCATTTCAGCGAGGCGCGAATACCGGTCATATTCCGGAGTTCCGAACACTGCCATTCTCGATTCGCTCCTATTCGATCGGGAATATCGACGTTATGCGTGGAGGCCGTTTCCCAGCCTGGGAGAAACTCACACGTACCGCAATACCATCTATCATACCGTTAACAGATCCACTATGTCCATTCTTGAGTTTTTCTTCGACGAGTTTCAGATTCCCCGGGCTTCGCAATACCGCAATGCCTGCCTCGCATATTTTGTCAGGCGTCCATGAATCAGGGAATTCGGCACGACCATTAATCCAACCGTATCCATGGAGATGTCCTCCTCCCCCGTACCCGTAAAGAATGTGATTCCATTCCTTGGCACGCATGACAGGAAGATCGTCCGGCCATTCCGGAGCCTCGGCCGGAGTCGCAGGAGGAATCAGGTCAGTCGGCTGGTGAATCGCGGTATGTGCCTTCATGACCTCAGACCTGGCCGAACGCCAGAGGCCATAGCGAAGACTGTTGTCCTTGGTGAACCTGTCGGAGTCCTTGAACACGCCATCCGTGAGCTTGTCCGGGTAGAGGCGGCGCATCTCGGCGCAGATCTCATTGGCCGACGTGCCGGACGCTTTGTTCTTGGCGGCCTCGTACATGCTCATGTAGTACCGCTGGTCGTAATGCTTGAGCTTTGCGGCTCCCCAGCTGGGGATGATGCGGCAGTCATCGTTCTTGTGGAACGGCTTGAATTTTCCGGCCGTGTCCTCGTTCCAGTAGGCGAATCCACGACTGGCGCACATGACGCAGAACGCGCACGTGTACGGGCCCGTGGGGACTCGCGCGTACTTGGGCTGGGTGGGATCGGTGAGCGCTGTGCGCTGTGTGGTCAGCCGCGCCGCGACTCGCACGATCTCCGAGGCGTAGTGGTATGCCTTCGTCTCGTCAGAACCGAACGTCGGCCATAGGTCGTCGATGGTCTTTCCGGCTTTCGACTGTCCGTTCTTCACCTGCTTGTACGTCAATCCGTTGAAATCGGTGTCCGCGTATCCTCCCTCGATCTGCCAGATGACACGGTCGGGGTCGAGGAGCTTCGGATCATAGTCGGGCATGTCGTAGCCGGAGTATTGGGACCATGTGTCACGGACGTGCTGGTAGTAGTCGTTCGAGAGCTGGCTCGCCGCGTCGGAGTATTTCTTCATCATCTCCTTCACGACCTCGGGCGAATCCCCGTCCCAGACCATGCCGCTTACGTCGTTGCCGGCCTGCTTCTGCAGTCGGTCGAGCGCGTCGACGTAATCGTCGTACAGGTCATTGAGGTCGAGTTCGAGTTTCCTGCGCTGCTGCGGCGTCAGGTTCAGACTGTCGAAGTACATCCGTGTCTCCATCCGCTGTTCTTCCAGCTCTGATCTGGTCGAGGATCTTGGAGGACTGTGCCTTGCGCTGGTCTGCCTTCAGGCGGACGATCTCGCTTCTGCTCAATCCGGCGCGGGTCATGCCGACCTCGCTGTTCGCGAACGCGTCGATGCTTCCGGCGAGCTTGCTGAACGCGTCGGCGCTCATGGAGCTTGAGGGAGTGTTCGGGTTCTTCCAGTCGACCTGCAGTTTCATCAGATCATCGTCGGACACCGACGGATCCTGCATGCGCGCCACAAGACGCGCGGCCTGCAGAATCGATTCGCCGAAATCGCGGTCGCAGTGTCGGGCCTCAATGATCAGATCCTCGCGCTGCGCCTCGGTCGCGTCCGCTGACGTCGGATTCGCGTCCGACACGATGCCGAGCGAGCTGGCCGGAATATTCATCGCGCTGGCGAACATGGCTGCCCAGCTTTTCAGCATCGTCAGGTGCGGATCCATGCTGGATGCTGCCAGTTGGGTCACCGTCGGCGAATCGCCGTCCGCGTCCTTGCTGATCATGTTGTAGCGGCCCATGTAGAGTTTGAGCGCGGCATCCGCGCTCAAGGACGCGAGCTCGTCGCTGGTGCCCATGAGCAGGATCTTCGGGAACGCGTAGAATTCGGCGTTCGCTTCGGCGCGCACGATGGTACGGTTCGCGCCATCGATGATGTTCATCGCGTCACGGCTGATGCGGGAACGTCCGAACGGTTTGACCTCGGTCGCCTTGTAGGCGAGGCGGAACACGCTGCATTCGCCATCCACTGTGAGCTGTGAGCCTTGCACATGCCACGTGCCGAAACTGCGGGACACGCTGATATTGCGCGTCGGCATGTAAAGCACGAGCCCCGTCGCCTCGTTGTCGTTGTCCACGTCGGTGATAGCCATGCATGCCTTGACACGTCGGTTCGGATAATCCCAGATCGCCGCCGAGCTTTCCGCGGTGTGGGTGCGGATGAGGGGTCTGTTCTCCGCGTCCTGGACGACGCTGAGGAACGAACAGCCATGAATGAGCGCGGTCTGGATGGCCTGCTGGAGCACGCTGGTGAATCCGATTCTGCTCATAAAGCCCTGCAGCTGGAACGGGTCATCGACGCCCGGCGAGACGAATCCCTCGAACACGCAGAGCTCGGCGAGCATGTCCACAGCCTTGCGCGCCCATCCCAATGGCGTGTAGTGGTCCTTGATGGACTGTGGAACCGTAAGCCCGAAGTCGACCAGCGGCTCCTTCGACTCGTAGTAGGCGGTGAGTTTCCGATTGCGGCTCGCATGACGAGCCCACACTTTGGCAAGCTCTGCGAGCAGTTCGTTCTCTTGGCCTGCAAGCCCGTCGATGCTGGTCGGCACCACCAGCTTCGGCAGCGCCACCGCCCCGCCGGACGGCCGCCAATCATCCGGAACGCTCGTCATCTGGATGTCGCCCATTTAGATTCCTCCGATGGTCTGTCGTCTTCCGGGATGCCGCTTCGTCGTGAACGCGCCGTACAGGGCGAGCGTGGTGGACACGAGCGGCGTTATGTCGATGTCGCTGCCGAGCTTGTTCCAGGCGATCGCGCCGGACTGTCCTAGCGGACGCGTGGTCGCTCCCTTGACCGCCGTGGCGAGCTGCGGCTGGTATTCGTCCCGTGGATGCTTGAGCGTGCCGGCCTTGAGCATGTCGAGGAAGCGTCCGCACGCGCGGCCCATCTCCTGCATGTTCGTCACCGTGACCCTCACGTGCGCCTTCTTCAGTTCTGGCAGCAGGCTCATAGCCGGTGACTGCGCGTCGATGACCACGCTTGCGGTCTTCGGCCAGCGTTCGGCCAGCCAGTCGACGGCCCACATGGTTCCCGCCTGGCGGGCGTCCTTGATGTTCGCCATCTGGATGACGGCCGTGCCGTCCTCGTACCGCAATGCGGCGCCGATGGTCAGCACGCTCCTGTCCGGTGGCATGTCGATGCCGAAGCTCACGGTGCCGCCTTCGGGCACGCCGTCGATGGCCGCGGCCTTCCACAGGTCGGGGCTGATGGCGTGCGCGGTCGCGGTCTCGTCCCAGATGCCGAGCGCCTCGCGGCGGAACGAGTCGTCGGACAGGTTGTTGCGCATGCGCAGGATCGCCTGCTCGCTGGTCCGTCGAGGATAGGACGGGTTCGCCTTCGCCCACTGTTCGCGGTCGTCGGGATCCGCGTCCCTGTCGGCGGCGAGCTCCACGTACAGCAGGCTCCCGTCGCCGTTCATGGCGTGCATGCGCTTCTCGGTGAACGCCTCGCACTGGTCGCCGGGCTTGGGCGGGTTGCCCATGTAGACGACCAGCGGGTTCGGGCTCGTGTTCAGCACGGGGATCATGTTGTCCATCGCGCGGACGGTGAGGATCTGCGCCTCGTCGAACACCGCCACGTCCACGCTGTGCAGGCCTCGGCCGAAGCCGTTCTCTCGCGCGCCGAACATGATTCGGCTGCCGGACGTGAACGTGATCTCCTGCTGGCCGTTCGCCCTGCGGATGCGTTCCACGTATCTGCCGAGCACCGGATTGTGCTCCATCTCGCACATGTCGGCGAACGTCTCGTCGCTGGTGCGCGTGTGGTGCGCGGTCCAGATGGCCTTCAGGTTCGGCGTGAGTATCGCCTTGAGGAACAGCGCTGTGCCCACGGTGAACGTCTTGCCGATCTGCCTGCAGCTCGACAGGACAGCTCCGTCGGAGCCGCACGCGTATTTGCCTTCCGCGTTCTGTGCGAACAGGAGCCAGAGGAATCCCTGCTGCCACAGGTCGAATCGGATGCCGGCCTTGCGCGCGGCCTTGTTGATCCGCGTGAACTCGCTGCCGACGATTCCATCAGGCTGGCGCAGGACCTTGGCGATCTCAGACAATCGACGCTCCGACATCCTCCGCCACCTCGTCTTCCTCGTCTTCGAACAGGTCGGTCAGGCCGCCGCCCTGCAGGGATTCGATCCTGTCGCACACCGCGATGAGCTGGCGGCTGATCGCCGGCAATGCGTTCGCCGGCGTCGACACGTCGTCCATGGCCTTCTGCAACCGGTCGCGGTTCGCGCGCAGCATGTCCAGCATGCTGCCGTCCATCATCCGTTCGAAGCTCCGCTGGTCGAGGTCGGATTCCGGCTCACGTTTCGTCTTGGATTCGGCCTTTTTCGCCGCGGTCTGCGGCGGCCGGTTCTTCTTCCGACGATAATCGGCTTTCTGCCTGCAGGATTTCGAACAGTAACGTTGCGGGCGTCCGTGTCCGGAAGGCTGGAATTCCTTGCCGCAGAGTTCGCACTTCATCGGCCTTTCCTCGCTTTCCGACCTTTCGACGTTTCCCCTGTTTCCGACGTTTGAATCCATGGGGAGAAATCGGCACT
>ERZ808259.194-NODE-194-length-36963-cov-9.176791_pt1 | contig 36963 bp, 51 predicted proteins | sample MGYA00521279_ERZ808259 | MGnify/ENA primary metagenome ERZ808259 (study PRJEB31516, sample SAMN03275586) | gut metagenome | biome: mammalia-associated habitat; material: feces | host: Papio cynocephalus | place: Kenya | collected 2012-07-27 ... | reverse complement strand
GGACTACGCCCAGATCGGCAGCTCTGGGAACTACGCCCAGATCGGCAGCTCTGGGAACTCCGCCAAGATCGGCAGCTCTGGGGACTCCGCCCAGATCGGCAGCTCTGGGAACTCCGCCCAGATCGGCAGCTCTGGGAACCACGCCAAGATCGGCAGCTCTGGGGACTCCGCCCAGATCGGCAGCTCTGGGAACTACGCCAAGATCGGCAGCTCTGGGAACTACGCCAAGATCGGCAGCTCCGGGAAACACAGCGTTATTTGCTGTGCCGGACGCGGAAGCCAAGTGAAAGCCCAAATTGGGAGCTGGATTACCTTGGCAGAGTGGGGAACGCAGGATCAAGAATATATCCCTGTGTGCGTTAAAACTGCAAAGGTTGATGGTGAGAAAATCAAGGCAGACACGTGGTATGCCCTCAAAAACGGCGAGTTTGTGGAGGTGGAATGATGTCTCGATATTATTCCACCGACCCAATTACGGATTTTAACTGCTATGATCGGGACCAGCAAAAACGGCTGGACAAGCTCCCGAAATGCTACGCTTGCGGGGAACCGATCCAGGAGGACACCTGCTATGGGTGGCACGGGCACAAGTATCATCTGGACTGCAAAGATGAGGCAGCAGACGATATCCTGCCCGAGTTTTTGGAGGCGACGGTATGATTGGCTCCAGTTCCGGGGTGTCGCGGTACATCGTCGGTACCTGCACCGTCAAGGTGAATTTTCCGGTTGACCTGCGCGGGAACGTCTACTTAAATTGCCACCAGTGCAAGCATTTCCGGCGCACTTCCAGCACCTGCGGACTTAATGGAGAGGTATGCGAGTTCCCAGATCGGTACCGTGGATCGTGTTGCCCACTGACTTTTGATATTGAGGAGGATAACGGGGATGGATGTTAAATTTCGCACCCTTCGCCCAGACGAAATTGAATGCAGGGTAAAGCAAATCACTAATGATTATCTTGTGATCCTGCTCTATAAAAATTCCAGGGTAGACATGGATTTGCTAGATGAGACTGTCGGCCCCATGAATTGGAGGCGCGGGCACTGCCGTGAGAATGCAAACTGCATCGTCAGCATCTACGATACCGATAAAAAAGAGTGGGTGCCCAAAGAGGATACCGGCACTGAGAGCAACACCGAGGCAGCAAAGGGGCTTGCGTCTGACAGTTTCAAACGCGCCTGTGTCAACTGGGGCATTGGGCGAGAGCTTTATTCCGCGCCGCGAATCTATGTGAGGATCTCCGACTGCAAGGTTGAGCAAGGTAGAAATGGCAAGCCTGTATGCAAGGACAGCTTTAGCGTATCGTGCATCAATTATAACGACGCACGGAAGATTGAACAACTGGAGCTTGTCAATGACCGGACCGGTAAGGTAGTATTTTCCTTCCCTGCAGTTCCCAGACAACCCGACAAGCCAGCACCGCCCACTCCTCCTCCTGCCATCGTTAAGTGCAGAGATTGTCAAAAAACCATTGGTGACGTTGTTTGGCCAGACGGCACGAAGACCAGTGCAAAAACGATGGTCAACCGGACGATTCAGCGGTATGGCGTGCCTCTCTGCGGCGACTGTTACACCCTGAGACGTGCGAAGGAGCAGACCGATGGAAACCAGAGCTGACCGCATCAACTGGTCTACTGACCAGGAGGGGACATGGCTCCACCTTCTGGTCGAGGATGGGCAAAAGGCAAGAGCCTACGCAGAGGGGGCGGACAAGCCCCAGAGGGTAAAAATCACCCAGTGGAGGGAGAAACGCAGTCTGTCGGCAAACGCTTACGCCTGGACACTTCTAGGCAAGCTGTCAGCGGCGCTCCACCTCCCCGCTGAGGAGATATACCGTCAGCTGATACCGGATGTTGGGGACAACTACACCACTGTTACCGTGGACCTTCGGGGGCTGGATAAGCTCCGGGAGACTTGGGGTAACAACGGCAAGGGCTGGATGGTTGAAGTTGTCGGAGCTGGGATAAAAACCGGAACCTTGGATGTCGCTCTATACTATGGCTCCAGCGTCTATGACACCGCCCAAATGGCACGGCTCATTGACCTGATTATTGCCGAGTGCCGGGAAAACGGCATTGAATATCTGCCGCCGGATCAGCTGGCGGCAATGCTGGAGGATTGGCATGGGGAGCGTTAAAAAAGCTACTTCCATCTCGGATGATGTCAAAAGGACAGTGTGGGAGCGGGACAATGGGCGCTGCATCATCTGCGGCGCCCCGGGCAACCCGTGGTGCCACTACATCCCCCGCTCCGCTCTGGGGCTGGGAATACCCGAGAATATTGTGACCCTATGCGACAGGTGTCACCGGCAATATGACCAAACCACACTACGCCCCGCTTACAAGCGGATCATTGAAGATCATCTGAAAGCCAGATATCCGGGCTGGGACCCGGAGAAACTGATATATCACAAAGGAGGATATTATGGATAAGAAGCTTTACACCCGCAAGGACGCAGCGCAGATGCTCAGTATCAGCGTGGACACGTTGGACGCACTCCGCAACAATGGAAAAATTAACACGTGCAACATCGGAGTTAGGGTATATATTTCTGCGGACGAGCTGACCGCTTTTGTGCGGAGGTTGGAGGACGGCAGATGCTGAATCATATCACACTGGCGGGACGGCTTGTGGCTGACCCGGAACTGAGACGCACACAGAGTGGAATTGCTGTTGCATCCTTTAATCTGGCTGTCGATCAGGATTATAAAAGTCAGAACGGCGATAGAGGCGTTGATTTTATCCCCATTGTGGTATGGAGAAATACGGCAGAATTTGCCGAGAAGTATTTTGAAAAAGGTCAGATGGCGATTGTCTCCGGACGGCTGACAAGCCGTCGCTATGAGGACAAGAATGGGAACAAGCGGACAGCGTATGAGGTTGTTGCTGACCACATCTATTTTGCTGGTAGCAAGACAAAAAGTGAAACCGATTCTGCACCGCAGAGATTTGACGATTTCACGGACGACGACGGAGATTTCCCTTTTTAAGCCATGACCTACAATAAATATCACGCCCGTAAAATTCGGGCAGATGGTCAGACGTTTGACAGCCGAAAAGAATTTAAGCGCTACCGAGAGCTGCAAATCTTAGAGGCTGCCGGACGCGTTACAGACCTGCGGAGACAGGTTGTATTTGAGCTAATCCCGGCTCAGCGAGAGCCAGATATCATAGGGCCTAGAGGCGGCAAGCGCCCGGGCAAAGTGGTTGAGCGTCCTTGCAGGTACATTGCTGATTTTGTCTATCGGCAAGACGGCAAGACCGTGGTTGAGGATTGCAAGGGCGTACGGACTCCGGATTATACCATTAAGCGGAAGCTGATGCTTTGGAGATATCAAATCAGAATTTTTGAGACATAGGGGGTGAAATCGTGAGAGAGTATACCGCACTCCCATTTGAGTACCTGGAAGAAATGGATGTGCTCAGTGACGCAGAGTACGGGCGACTGATCCGGGCATTGCAGGAATACAGCATGTCAGGGCAGGAGCCGGAGCTTAATGGCACTGAGAAGGTCTATTGGAAACGGGTTAGAAATCGGGAGAACCGGTACCGTGAAGGCTTTGAAGATCAAGATAGAGCAAAGTCAGAACGGGCTTTAAAAGCTGCTAATGCACGATGGAGCAATGCTAAAGATGCTAATGCATGCGCAAGCATCCCAAGCAATGCCAAAAATGCCAAAACCAATACCGAAACCAATACCGAAACCAATACCGAAACCAAAACCAATACCGAAACCAAGAGAGATAAGGCGCATGACGCGCCCACCCGCCACCGATACGGCGAGTATGAGAACGTCCTTTTGTCGGATTTGGAGTTGGAAAAGCTGAAATCCGAGTTTCCAGCGGACTGGGAATCACGGATTGAGCGATTGAGCGAGTACATGGCATCATCCGGGAAGAAATACAAGGACTTTTTGGCAACCATCCGAAGCTGGGCGAGGAAGGAAAAAAAGAGTACCGCAGATTCCGTGGATTTTATCATGGGCATTAACCCGGACGAATTGGAGGGGATATTTTGACAAACTCAGAAGCGGTGAAATTTGTCGGGCTATACCGCCAATTCTACCCTGTGCGAGACGCGGAAGTGCGGAATAAAGCTGCTGCCTTTGCTCTGGCGTTTGAGGCTCAGAGCTACGAGGATGCAAAAGCGGCGCTCCAGGTGTTTGTGCAAACTGATACCAAGGGCTATGCGCCTACAGTTGGTCAGCTCATGGAGCGAATTCCGCAGCGGAAAACCGAGCCTATGTGGGGGACCGTGACACGTGAGGACGTGCAACGCAGCCGAGAACAAATGCTGGAGTTTCTGAGGGGGTGCGGGAATGAAAAGTATGGCTAACGTGGAGATTGTTCAAAAGGGCAAGCGGTGGTTTGGCTACCGGAACGATGAGTTTGTTGGACGCTATGATACCGAAGACGACGCCCAGAAAGCCGGGAAAATAGCACGGTACTCAGATATCTGGTTGCCTGTGTCCGGAGCGGAAAGAATCCGTTGGCACAGTGGGAAATGGGAGTTCCGCTGCAATGGGAAAGCATACCGCAACGTCAGGTTCATCAAGGTGATACACGAACGTGATAAGTTTCTCAGAAATGTGCTCCACGGGCAGACCGAAAAACAAACGGAGGCAGGTAAAAAAAGCACGGCTGGGAGCGGGTGCGCAAAATGTGTCTGGAGACTTGCATTAACTGGCGGTGAAAAAGGTAAAAACCGTTACCATTGCGGTTATTCCCTCTGCCTTGGGCATCACTCACGGATATATCTGCACTACCAACGCACCGGGAAGCAAAGTTTGGAGGGCTTCACCTCCGGAACCGGATGCACGGAATTTATGACCGGGAATCCTAGGGACAAGCTATCGCTGCTCCAGGATGATCCGGCAAACGTCACGGAAAAGGCGTGGGCGTTGCTGGAGAAGGAAGGTATTGTTGTTCGGAGAGGGGAAACTCACGCAGGCAGGAAACCGTATGCTCTGACTGCGGATTTGGACATGGACAAGGCTTGTGCCCTGAAGCGAGAGCACACATGGATAGAGATTGCCAAGGCTGCGGGTCTCAGCCTCAATGGGACCAAAGGCAGCTGGCAGAGGCAACGAATCAACAGACAGGCAGCCAAGCGGCTGCTGGACGCATATGGAATTGACATCACAAAATAAGCTGGCGAGCATAATACGCATGGAGGAATCATCATGAAAAAGTTACATATCAAGCTCACATTTACCGCTCCTGTGCTGGGGACTAGCCCTGCCAACGAGGACATTTACCGGGATTTTATCGGGAGTAAGGCTCCGGATGCTGCCAGTGTGGAGGATGAGGTTGCTGCGCTGGGTGCAGACGCAGTTGCCAAGAAGGGCATGACCGTGTTTCCGCGCACGGAGGACGGCAGACCGTTTTTCTACGACTACCAGATCAAGGGATTTTTTAAGGATTCCTGTGGCGGTCTGCGGAAAGTCACCGGCTCCGAATCCAGCAAGATCAAAGCCTACAAGAGGGAAATTGACAAGCTGATTTTCCCGCAGCCCCGGCAAATCCCAATCAGTTTTGAGGGCGAAATCGGGAAATGCGAACGCCCGCTGAGAGCCAACACTGCTCAGGGCGAACGGATCAGCCTTGCGTGCTCTGAGCAGATTCCCGCCGGTGCTACCTGCGAGTTTGACGTGGTGCTCCTGAGTGACAGCGACGAGAAAGCCCTCCGGGAGTGGCTGGACTACGGTTGCCTGAGCGGAATCGGACAGTGGCGTAATTCCGGAATGGGACGCTTCACCTGGGAGGATGTCCCTGAATAAGCGACGGCATTGCGAAGACACGCCATGAGCCGATAAGCAACGGAGTAGCATTACATACCCCAGATACGCAAAGGCAGAGCTTGGCTCCGCGCTGCATCGCAACGGAAGAGCGGAGACAGCGTTGAACAGCGGTGGAATGGCGAAGTGGTGAAACGCTCCGAGATGCAACGGAATGGTAAGGCGTCACATCGAACTGCAAGAGATATGCAAGTAGGCGCGGAGCGGGGGAGTTGATCGGAAGACCAATGCCGGGCAAAGGAAGAGCAGTGACTTGAGAAGAAACGCAAAGGCATAGCGCAGAGAAGAAGCGCTGCGCGACGCAATGGTACTGCATGACCTTGCGTTGCAGCGTGACGGAGTTGCTCAGAGACGCAAAGACCCGCAAAGGGATGGAATAGCCACGCTATGGAATAGCGTAGATGTGATTAGCTACGGAATGGAACCGCAATGTTTCGCGATGATCTGCAAAGGAGAGGACAAGCGGCGAATTGCAAAGACTAGTTACGGAACAGAGAAGCGCAGAACCGCCAGGGGAAAGCATAGATTGGAACCGCAATGGTTTGGCACCGAAACAAATTGACCTGCAATGGCAACGCTGGGAATGGAACCGAAACGGAGAGCAACGGGGAGGCAGCGATAGGCGCGGTTTGATCTGCGACGGCACAGAGATGCGTAGAGAAGTGTAGAGAAGCACTGCAGGAAACTGCAAATTACCAAATGGAGGAATCAAAATGAAAACAATCACAATTAACGAGGTGGGCTGGGACCTGCACCTCCTATATCGGGAGGCAATCCAGACCAAGGCACGCCGGGGGCTGTTTGGCTATATGCTCCGAACTGGCAGGGCTGATAACCTGATTTTCGGCGGTGCTTTCCAGCTGCTCAAACAGTTGGAACCGGTGTGGGGGAAGGAGGCTTACAGCCTCCGCTCCGCGACTTCTGCAACGCGGGACATCATCGCGATTGTGGAAGTTGCACTCGCAGGTGGCTTTGACCGGTTTGCTCTTTCGCGGAAAGAAATGCAACGGACAATCAAAGCGCTGGACGGCATCGAGATTTAAAGGGGGTGCGTCAAGTGAGAAAAGCAAAAAAACCGATTACGAGCGAAAGCCTGCTCCAGCAGGTTGAAGACGAGTTCCGGCGGTGGGATCACATCCGCCTCCATGGGTGCAATGATCCGGGCTGGGAGGACGGTGTCAATATGAACTTGGTTAGAAACCACATCATCTACTACTATCGGAAGCTGCCGGAACTGATGGATGGATTGCAAATGTGCCTGTTCTCCGAAGTCGGATTTGAACCGGAACGCTATGGGATGCGGTCTATTCCGCCAAAGTACCCAGCGAACTGGATGTGTCCGACCGGAGATTACCCGAACAGGCTAGTTGGAAAGAGGATGTGAAAGATGGCAGATTACATTGATCGTAAGACCGCAATTGCGGTAATTGACGAAGTGGAGGCAGGAGGAATTAGCCTGGAGGCTTACAGGGCGTTGAGACTGCTGCCGGGGCCGTGGGTGAGCGTGGAGGACGTGCTTCCGCCTGGCGGGAAGGATGTGCTGCTTGCCATTGGGAAAGCGGATGTTTTTATGGGGTATTACGTCGGAGGACGGTATTACGATAGCGAGGGCTGCGGGACGTATGGGGTAACTCACTGGATGCCACTGCCTGATGCGCCGGAGGTGGGCACCAAATGACCTATGCAGAAATGGCAAAGCTCCAGGCTATGCCCTATGCGGCAAAAATCCGGTATGCAGAGATGCAGGCCAGGGATTTCTACAACGACTGTCACAGGCTTTATGTGGACGGCAAAAACCATCTGGTGAGCTTTAGCAATCAGGCAAATCTATGGGAGGCCCTGGATAACGGAAAGGCGTTTCCACTCAAAAATCATATTTCCGTTGGGGGACTGGACAGCATTACGCTTTTATGTTTTCTCAGGGACATGGGATATTCGGCGGAGGAAATTCCGGCAGTTTCGGTTTCGTCCTTGGAGGATAAGGGAAATCAGGAAGTACACAAGCAACTGGGCGTGATTCCGATCAGACCGTACAAGTCCAAGGTTCAGGTAATTCGAGAATTTGGCTTCCCCGTAATTTCCAAGGCCAAAGCCAAGAAAATTTCATATTTGCAGAATCCGGACAGCGAAAAGCAGACCTTTATCCACGCCATTATGACCGGAGATATGGGAGAGCAAGGGCATTTTGAACACTCTGACAAAATTAAGCTGCCAGACAAATGGCTGAAATTGTTCGGTTGGAATTACCAGAGCCACAGGCCGGATATCCAGTGCTTGACAGCACCGTTTAAGGTTGGGGCTGACTGCTGCCTTTGGATGAAAGAAAAACCGTCCGACGATTGGGCTAGAGAGCATCACAGTGTTCCGTATCTGGGGTTGATGGCGTCGGAGGGTGGTCAGCGAGAACACGGACTGGTCAAAAACGGCTGCAACTACTTCGGAAAATCAACCATAAGATCATGCCCATTCAACATTTTCACCAGAGACGACCTTTTGCATTTGGCGGTAGATTTGAACGTGCCGGTACCAAGAGCTTATGGAAAAATCGTATATGAGGGCGGACATTTCAAGACCACCAGGGCGCAGCGGACAGGCTGTTCCATGTGCGGATTCGGAATCCACATTGAAAAGCGGCCCCACAGATTTGACCGCCTGCGGGAGGATAACCCGAAGGAATGGGAATTCTGGATGTACCGCTGCTGTACCGATGAAAAAACCGGTGAAAAATACGGCTGGGGCAGGGTGCTGGACTGGATCGGAGTTCCCTGGGAGGATGAATATATTGACTACACCAAGTCACAAATCAGTTTATTCGATGGATTGGAGGAATAACGTGGTGTGATGCGATAGAATACAAATATTGCAAGTGGATGGTAAAGAGAGGCAAAAGTGCCCGACGAGGAACTGGCTGGACGGCTGCGGAGGATCGCGGAGGCGCTGACAAAGGAGATTACGGGACATGAGAACGAGTGATAAAAGCTATCGAGATTACGGTTTCAAGCACAACGAGGAAAAGTACATCAAATATTTAGCCAGACAGCCCAACTATGAGCGGCGGCTACTGCTCTATGATGCGGCGTATGCGGCTGATCCCACACTAGCTGATGATGTCGTCTATTCCATCGTCAGCGGTGTGAGCTACGACGAGATTCTAAAAATCCACTACATCCCGGTCAAACGGACGGTTTTCTACGGCTATTGCCGGTCAACGCTGGCACTGTTCCGGGATCGGATGCTGGAGTATGGAGCCTTGTAAAATGGGGGTACGACGTACACGCTTTTGGAAGGTATAATAATATTGACGGGGTGGGTCCCATCCATAGATGATTCCTCCTGTGTTTGCCATTTCCCTGCCCCGTCAAATATGCCAGGGGACAGTTCCGGGCTTATGTGCTCAGTTGGTAGAGCGACTGTTGCACATCCCGCAAACGCAATACCCGCCCGAGTGGTGACAACTCCACTCTCTGGCTTCACGCGCAGATGCCTTGGTGGCTGGCTGATTTTCATGCAATTCCTCCTAAAATTGCCCCTGGACGATCTCCTTCCTGATCTATAAGCCAGGGCGGTTCAAACCCGCCCACCTGCACAAGATAGAGCGTGGCACACCTCTCAACGATGTGCAACAGGCCACGACATATGCAAGGGCAGGTGATGGACGGTAACTGCATAATCCGTCAGGCCGGTTCAATTCCGGCCCCTTGCAACGCCTGCCGCTTGCCCACGGCGGCAAATAAGTTGTGGGCTTGAACGTGCTCGACAGGTAGAGAAATTAGAGCAGCCCGGAACCCACGCCGGGTGAGTGAAACCAACGTGGGGGAAATGGCGCAGTCGGGTTGCTGCGCAAAGCGCAAGCCTGTGACGCATCAGGGCACCGCCAGCTCCCGGCGGGATACAAATAGGGAGGCACGAAAAGGTGGTGAGAACATGGATCAGACGAGCCTATTTAACGACAACCCAGAGTATGAGGCGTTTGTGGATAAGTTCAAACCCAAAAAGACGACGGATGACTGTTATACTCCACCACTGGTCTATGAGGCGGTCAAAACCTGGGCTTGCAAAGAGTACGACATTGATTCTGATAATATCGTGAGACCGTTTTATCCCGGCGGAGATTATGAGCACTACGACTACCCAGACGGATGCACTGTGCTAGATAATCCACCGTTTAGCATTTTCGCCAAGATTTGCAGACTTTATCTTGACCGTGGGATTCGGTTTTTCCTGTTTGCGCCTTCCCTTACTGTCTTTACCGGTAAGGATGTTTGCATGGGGATGACACACATCGTCTGTGGTACTGATATTACATATGCAAATGGCGCGGTTGTACGTACGGCGTTTGTTACCAACCTAGGTGGCGATGTGGTAGCCAGGACAGCACCTGATCTGCACGATGAGATAGAGACGGCTATGGATAAAATCCAGCAGGAGACGTGCCGAAAGCTGCCGAAATACCAATACCCGGATCATATCCTAACGGCAGCTATGCTCCAGCGGTATAGCAAGTATGGGATTGATTTTGAGATTAGGCGCGGCGATTGTACCAAAGTGTTAAAGCTGGATGCACAGGCTGAGCATAAAAAAGTGATATTCGGCGGCGGGCTACTACTATCAGATGCAAAAGCCGCAGAACGTGCAGCCGCAGAACGTGCAGCCGCAGAACGTGCAGCCGCAGAACGTGCAGCCGCAGAACGTGCAGCCGCACATGTCTGGAGACTAAGCGATAGAGAGATGAAAATTGTCGAAAGCTTGAGCCGCAACGGCTAGCGATGAAACGAGGTGGTGCTATGGCGGCAAGAGTTACAGATCGGGAGAAAAAAATGATAATCGCCGATTGGATAGAAATGCAGACGTATAGCGCCGTTGCGAGGAAACACGGCGTAACACACCAGACTGTGAAAAGAATTGTTAATGCTTCGCCGGATATTGCCAAAAAAGTGCAGCAAAAAAAAGAAGAGAACACCGCCGATATGATAGCGTATATGGAATCGCAAAAACCGGCGATGCAAGAAGCGATCACGTTGCATCTGAAAGCGCTGACAGACCCGGAGAGGATTTCAGCCGCAACCTTGAGCCAGGTTGCAACATCTTTCGGAATTATCGTGGATAAAGCCACTAGAAATACAGCGAGTGGAAATGATAGCCTCAATAAGCTGGATGGGCTAATTAAGGAGTTCAGAGATGCTGTTAAGCCCGAAGCAGATTGAATTTGCAAGGTACGGGAATCGCCGATGGAACTTCAAGGGCGGCGCAACCAGAAGTGGGAAAACATATCTTGATTTTAAATGGATTATTCCCATGCGGATTCGAGAACGAGCCGGGAAAGATGGACTTTCCGTTATCTTAGGCGTTACAAAATCTACAATAGAGCGAAATGTACTAGAACCCATGCGAAACCTGTACGGCAATAAACTTGTTGGAGCGATTTCCAGCGATAACACGGCGTGGATTTTCGGCGAGAAATGCTATTGTCTAGGCGCGGAAAAGGTGTCTCAGGTATCGAAGATTCGCGGTGCATCGATCAAGTATTGCTACGGTGACGAGGTTGCGGACTGGTCTGAAGAGGTTTTTACGCTCTTGAAAAGCCGACTTGATAAAGCGTATTCTTGCTTTGACGGCACATACAATCCGCAGTATCCTAATCACTGGCTTAAAAGATTTCTTGATAGCGACGCCGATATTTTCAGCCAGGAATACACGATAGACGACAATCCATTTTTGCCCCCGGCTTTCGTTGAAAATCTGAAAAAAGAATATGCCGGAACGGTGTTCTACGACAGGTATATTCAGGGGAAATGGACACTGGCAGAGGGGCTTATATATGATTTTTCCGAGGCGAACATAACAGACGAAATACCAGAATCCGCGGATTACTACATAAGCATCGACTACGGCACATTAAATCCGTTCTCGTGCGGTCTATGGGCTGTAAACGGAGATAAAGCCGTCAGGATAAAAGAATACTACTACGACGGAAGAGCCAACTACAAGCAACTCACGGACGAGGAATACTGTGATGCTGTGGAGCGGCTGGCGAGGGGCTACGATATCAAGAGGGCGATTATTGATCCTTCGGCCGCTTCTTTCATTACCGCTCTGAAACGCAGAAAATTCAAGGTGCAGCAGGCTGACAACGCCGTCCTTGACGGCATCCGGAGAACGGCGGGATATCTCAAGAACGGAAATATAAAGATTCATCGGAGCTGCAAGGATGCAATCCGGGAGTTTGGGCTATATCGGTGGGACGAGAAGGCCAACGATGACAAGCCCATTAAGGAGAACGACCACGCGATGGACGATATCCGCTATTTTGCAATAACGATTCTCCGGCACAAGGTGGGCAAGCCGGAATACAAGTCACTCTGGAACGGAGGGGTAAGCCATTAAAATGTATCAGGACCTATTGAACGCCGGAATGAACGAACAAAGCCGCATTGCGTTTATTCGAAGTGCGATAGACGAACATCGCACATCAAGCGAATACGGAGCTGCGGTTGATGCAGCGCTATATTACGAAGGACTAAACCCGACCATCAGCCGTTACGAGAAAATCATCTACGATATGCAGGGCCGCGCCCACAGGGATATGTGGACAGCCAACCATAAGCTTGCGAGTAAATTTTTTGGCATGGCGGTCGACCAGGAAGTATCCTATTTGCTGGGGAACGGTGTGACTTTTGCCAAAGAATACACAAAAAAGAAGCTGGGTGGGGATTTCGACCAACAGGTCATGGATGCAGCGAGAGCGGCGAAGATCGCAGGCGTGTCATTCGGGTTTTGGGATTTAACGCATATGCGCGTGTTTGATCTGACAGAGTTTGTTCCGCTTTATGACGAAGAGAACGGCGCATTAAAAGCTGGTATTCGGTTTTGGCAGGTCGCGCCGGACAGACCGCGTCGAGCGACGTTATACGAGCTGGACGGATTCACCGAGTATTTTCAGCCAAAGAACAAAAACATGGAAGTGTTGCAGGGAAAGCGCAGTTACAAGCTTATTGTCCGCAAGGCTGAGGTCGGCGAAGCGGAAATTTACGACGGCGGAAACTATCCGGGTTTCCCCATTGTTCCGCTGAGGAACAACAAACGCCATCTATCCGAAATTACGGGTAAACGCAATACGATTGACGCGCTCGACCTTGCGTCCTCAAACATGGTCAACAACGTGGACGAGGGAAATTTAATCTACTGGGTGCTGTCCAACTGTGGCGGCATGGACGATCTCGATGATGCGAAATTTATCGAGCGTCTGAAAACCACCCACGTTGCTCACGCCGAAGGTGACGACGGGGCGAAGGTGGAGAGCAGAACCGTTGAAGCACCGTTTGAGGGAATGAACAGTGCCATTGATATGCTGAAAAAGAAGCTATATGAGGACTTCCAGTGCTTTGACGCATCAGCGGTATCTGCGGGCAATCAGACAGCGACGGCAATTAAGGCGTGTTATGTGCAGCTCGACCTTAAAACGGACAAGCTTGAGAACGAAGTGACCCGTTTTATCGTTGAAATTCTTCGCATTGCCGGGATTGACGATACTCCGAGCTACACGCGCAACCAGATCATTAACAAGACCGAGGAAACGCAGGCGCTTTTGATGGGTGCGCAGTATTACGATGATGAGTATATCACCAAGAAGCTGCTGACCATCAACGGCGACATCGATCAGTACGAGGACATGATGAAGCGCAAGGCGGCGGAGGAAATCGACCGCAGCTTTGAAGAACCGGAAGAAGAGTCTGATGGACTGGAGGAATGAATGTGGCTACATCTACCATTAACATTGCCGTTGTGTGCGTTACCATCGTAATTTTGTGTTGTCTGGGCAAAATGTGCAATGGTCGCCGATAAGGGGCACCAGCTGACCGAGAAGCAGCTTGCGGCGCTGGAACGGCGCATTGCAAAGCTGTATCGAGAGGCTGGGAAAGAGCTGCAAGAAACCATTGATACATACTTTGAGCAGTTCAAGCAGCGCGACGAGGAAATGAAAGCCCTGATCGGCACGATACAGAACGGCAAGGAGTGGACAGAACAGGATTACAAGCAATGGCGGCTCAACCAAATGGCACGTGGAGAGCGCTATCAAGCCTTACGCGACAAGGTGGCGCAGCGAGCGACCGATGCAAACGCCGCTGCCGTGTCCTATACCAATGATGCGACACCGGGCATCTACAGCCTGAACCGCAACTATGCGGCGTACACCATTGAGCAAGTGTCTGGCAACGTCGGCTTTGATCTGTGGGACGAGCAGACGGTCAAGCGCCTCATGGTAGAGCAGCCGGACTTAATGCCGTATTACCCGCCGAAACGAGCCTTAAAGCGTAGCATTGACCTTGCATACGGTAAGAAGCAGATCACGGCAAGCGTGACTAGCTCCATTTTGCAGGGGAAAAGCATTAAGCACATGGCGGACGACCTCCAGAAGCGCATCACCACCATGAACCGAAACAGCGCGATACGAACAGCCAGAACCGCCGTGACCGGAGCACAAAACGCCGGACGCATGGACAGCTATGCGGCGGCGGAAAAGATGGGTATAAAACTCAAAAAACGTTGGATTGCAACTCTCGATGGAAGAACCAGACACGAACACGCCATGCTTGATGGACAAAAGGCTGATATTAACAAGCCTTTTAAGATTGACGGTTACGATATTATGTTCCCTGGTGATACGTCTGCTCCCGGCTATCTCGTGTATAACTGCCGCTGTACGCTGATCGCCGCTGTGGAGGGCGTAGATACCTCGTCGGCACAGAGACGTGCCAGAAACGCCGATACGGGGCAAACAGAGGTTATCTCGAACATGTCCTATGCGGAATGGGTGGGGTGGAAAAAAGATACAAAGCAAGTTGCAAGCGCGGCAAAATCTGATATAATAAAAGAAAACAAACCGTTGCCAATTACTATTTCGGATTGTACCGCAGAGACACGGAAATATGATTTCAGTGATGGGACGGCAAATGGAATAAGAAAAGCCGCAAATGCCACGGTTTATAAAACTCCAGATGGAACAGAGTTCATATTCCCGACAAGTTATAACAAGGTGCACCAGACGATGACCCCAGAGAAGGCGGTTGAGCTTTGGAGCAAGGTTCCCGAAAAGCTGCGGGACATGGGGCAAAAACAGATCATATTCCAAGATGTGCATAATCCGCAAGACAAATACTGGAGAAAGCGATACAAGAGATTCAGAGGTAGTTATGCTACTGGCGGGAATGACATCAATTTTTGGCGTTATGATTATCCGCATAACGACGATTATGTTGTGCGAACTTATTGCCATGAAATCGGGCATAAAGTTGATACGGACAATAGCGTAAATGGCACACGGTTCTCGGATTATACATGGTGGACAGATGCAATGGCTGAGGATAAGAAGCTATCCGGTCAAAAATCGGTTACAGTTTACGGAGAAAACGCCAATTCTGAGGATTTTGCGGAAAGCATGGCCGAATTTGTTAAAGACCCGGACGCATTCAGAAAGACGTTTCCGAACAGAGCAAAAATTATTGATATTTTCTTAAAGTAGGGTGGTGAACGCTTATGAAAACAAAAAAGTTCTATGATGACAATGGGAAACTTGTTAAAGAGCGCGTTTACGGGAAAACACCGTCTGGCGGAGATTATTCGGAAATCTGCTATATTGACAACAATCGAATGGTTATCCGAGAGTGCAAGGAGGATGGCACGCTTATTGCTGAAACATGGGGTGAGCGATGAACGTTGAAATCCACGACAACAGCAAAGAGGTATCTGCTGCGTTCAAGGACGCAGTGCTGCGCGGGCTGGAAAAGTGTGGGCTTGTGGCAGAGGGGTATGCAAAAAAGCTGTGCCCTGTTGACACCGGCAATCTGCGCAACAGCATTACCCATACAGTAGACGAGCAGGAACCGGCTGCGATCATCGGCACGAACAACGAGTACGCCGCATACGTTTGCTTGGGCACGGGCAAATATGCTGAGGGCGGCGGACGTCCTACACCGTGGGTGTATCAGGACGCAAAGGGCAACTGGCATTATACGCATGGCAGCAAGGCACAACCGTTTTTAAAGCCTGCGGTTGCCGATCACGCGAGCCAATACCGGCAGATATTGAAGGATGAGATGAAGAATGGATAATGAGATCATCAAGGTCATTGAAGCTATCATCAAGCGCGGCAACGATGCGGAAATACGGCGAAAAGGCAATGGGTACATCGTCTTAGAGATCAAGAAAACAATCAAATACACAGCTTCCACGTAATTGGGCGCGGGAAAGGGCAATAGGAGCCAACTTGTAAGGATTTTTTACAGGTTGGCTCTTTTTATTTCGGTAAAATCCGCGAAGTACAGCGGTTTTTATAAAGACTATCGCTCCCAAAGGAGTGGGACCAAAGAAAAGGAGATAGTGTTATGGCACTTACACGCAAACTTTTAAAGGGCATGGGGCTGACCGATGAACAGGTTGACACCATCATTGAAGCCCACACTGACACTGTGGACGGTTTGAAAGCTGACGTCAGCAAATACAAGACCGACGCAGAAAAGCTGCCCGGCGTTCAGAGGCAGTTGGACGACCTCAAGGCGGCAGGTGATGGCGATTATAAGGAGAAGTATGAGAAAGAACACTCGGACTTTGAAGCCTTTAAGTCCGACATCACGGCAAAGGAAAGCAAAGCGGCGAAGGAAAAGGCTGTGCGTGCTTACTTTGAAAGCAAAAACATCACCGGCACGAATCTCGACCTTGCGATGCGCGGCTGCGGCGAAGAAATGACCGCATTGGAGCTGGACGGCGACAAGATCAAGGACACCAAGAGCCTTGATGCGCTGATCGAGGGCACCTATAAGGGCCTTGTCTCCACTACGCAGACAAAGGGCGCGAATCCCGCCAATCCTCCGGCGAATTCCCCAACGAGGAACTACACGACCGCAGAGATTAAAAACATGACCGCTGCGGAGATCAATGCAAACTGGGACAGCATTAAGGCGTCCCTGAATCAGAAAGGAGTTTAACGCATGGCCGTTACCACTTTTATCCCCGAGCTTTGGAGTGCTCGTCTTCTCTATGCCCTTGACAAGGCTCATGTGGCGACCAATCTTGTCAACCGTGATTACGAGGGTGTTATTGCTAATCAGGGCGACACCGTCCACATCAACAGCATCGGCGCGATCACGGTTAAGGACTATACTAAGAACGCCGACATTGCCGCGCCCGACGCGCTGACCACCACCGACCAGACCCTTGAGATTGACCAGTGCAAATACTTCAACTTCCAGGTCGATGATGTGGACAAGGTGCAAGCAGCGGGTGATCTGGTTGATACCGCAATGGGACGCGCCGCCTATGCGCTGGCTGATACCTCCGACGCATTTCTGCTCAAAACTATTGCCGCAGGCGCTGCGGCGGGGAACACCGTGGGCGCTGCGTCCGGTCCCATTGCGCTGACCAAGGACAACATCTACGAAAACATCGTAAAGCTGCGCACGAAGCTGGACAAGGCGAACGTGCCGAACACCGGCCGTACCATCGTCGTGCCCCCCGAGGTTTATGCGCTGCTGCTGCTGGATGAACGCTTTGCAAAGTCCCCCGCAGCTGCTGGTCAGGACGCGCTTATTAACGGTAAGGTTGGCGAGGTTGCAGGGTTTACCGTGTTCATGTCCAACAACTGCCACACCGGCACCGGTACGGATACCGGCAAGACCCCGTATTTCGAGATCACGGCGCAGGTCAGCGCCGCGACTACCTACGCCGAGCAGATCATCAAGACCGAGGGTTACCGTATGGAATCCCGTTTTGCTGACGGCGTGAAGGGTCTGCATGTCTACGGCGCAAAGGTCACGGACGGAAGCCAGATCGCAAAGCTCATCGCGTCGGTGTCTTGACGGAAAGGAGGGCAACGCAATGCTGGAAGAAATCCTGAGAGCCTGTAACAACTGGTTTTTGGTGTCGGACGGCATCCATACCGGTACGTTTTCCATTGAGGGCGGCAGCGTTGCGTTGCCATTTCTGGCAGATGGACAGTACTTCCGGATTGTCGGTTCCGTTTTTAATGACGGCGTTTATCAATATCCGCCCTCTGTGGCTGAACTGGTGGATGAGACGTTCGACGGTGCTGTTTGGGCGCTTGCTATCCCCAAATCGGTGGTTGATCTGGCGGAACGGGTGCAGGAGTGGAACGAAAAGTACCAGGCTACAGCTGCCGGACCATACCAGTCCGAAAGCTTCGGCGGGTACAGCTACTCCAAAGCAACCGACCCAGAGACCGGCGGCGCTGTGACCTGGAAAACTGCGTTTGCTGGCGAGCTTTCCCGGTGGCGAAAAATCGGGAACCCGGCAAAGACCGTGCCCAAGCAGAGCGACACATGGTACCGCAGACCGTACTATCCGGGCTACCCGTGGAGGTGATGGAATGAGTTTGCTGGATGATTTCGGGCGCAAATGCTGCCTCATGGAGAAGCACCTAACTCCCGATGGTGCGGGAGGCTGGGAAGTGCAATGGGTAGACGGTGCAGAATTTATCAACTATCAGGCGCTGGACACCTCTATGGAAGCACGCCGAGCCGAGAAGGACGGTGTGACCTCTGTGTATTCCGTTCTGGTCAAAAAATCCCTGCCCATTGAGTACAATGACGCATTTAAGGATTTGAGCACCGGCGACACATACCGGGTGACCTCCAGACCGAAAGACAAAACCGCTCCGGTCAGCGCCAGTTTCGACTTGAAATTCTTCACGGCGGAGAGGTGGGCATTGACCTCATGACAAAAGACAAAGCGCTCTATGCGTGGTTCAACAAATTCATGCCGTTTTACCCGGCATCATCCGTGCCGAAAGACGTGGTTTTTCCATACGGTACCTATACACTAGCTACCGGCGCGTTTGGCGATGATCCTGTGAGCCTGACTGTAAACCTCTGGTTTTACACGGAATCCGAGAACGTGCCTAATCAAAAGGCGCAGGAACTCTCTGATCGCATTGGGAGAGGTGGAACGCTGATTCCATGTGATGGAGGCGTGATCTGGCTCAAACGCGGTTCTCCGTGGTGTCAGAGCCTTGTGGACGAGGCAGACCACGGCATCAAGCGGCGCTACATTAACATTACTGCTGAGTATTTTACTCAGGACTAAGGAGGACATATGAGCAAATTTACTGTAATCCCCGAAAGCACTTTTTCTGAAATGCAGCTCAATGCAGGCGTGCTGCTCAAACAGTTTACACCGGCAACTGCTGCCGCACCTGACGACGAGGATATTATTTGCGCGACTACCGGCGGCATTACTGTTAGCTGCGTGCCCACGTTTTCCGACCTTGGCGAGGATGTGGACAATTGCCCTAAAAATACCAAGGAGCTTAAACATCTTGATGGTTGGGAATGCAAGATGTCCACAACTGCGTTGGGCACAAGCCCTGTCAACATTAAGCTCTCCCTTGGCTGCGCGGATGTTGACGGCACGGATGCCACAAAAATCGTGCCGCGTGTAGATTTGGCGCAGACCGATTTCAGGGACATTTGGTGGGTTGGTGACCGAGCCGATGGCGGCATGGTTGCAATCCAGCTCAAAAACGCACTTTCCACCGGTGGATTTTCTCTCAAAACCACCGACAACGGCAAAGGACAGATTGCCGTAGAACTGACCGGTCATGTGTCTATCAAAAGTCAGAGCGAGGTTCCCATGGTATTTTACAGTTCCGCAGCATCCGCAGGTGTCGGAGGTTAAAAAATGAAACTGTCTGAATATCGCGGTGATGACGCGCTTGAGGTGCTGGCAGAATTGCTGGAACCGGCGGTTGAAATCCTCGCGGATAAAGAAATTGCAGCGGCATGGTGTGGCAATAGCACCGGAAAGACCAGGGGGCAGAAGCAGCTGAAAGCGGTGTCCATTGCGTTAAAAAAACACAGGGAGGCTGTGATTTCTGTCCTCGCGGCACTGGAGCACGAAAGCCCGGAGGAATATCGGGCAAAGATTAACGTTGTTACGCTTCCCAAAAAGCTGTTGGAAGTGCTGAATGATAAAGACTTGAAAGCTTTTTTTACCTCGCAGGAGCAGACCGAGGACGAACTCTCCGGCTCTGCTTCGGTGAGTACAGAGGGCGGAATACAGTAAAGACGTTTCTGGGGTACGCCACTGCGCGGTATCAGCATGATTGCGACATGATTCGGTATCAGTGTTATATCACCGATACCGTAAAGATGATTGCGGAAAACACGGCGAAATTTGCCAGTGGCGTATATCCGTCAAAGCGTTATGCGGAGGTGCTGTTCCCGAAACCGGTTGAAACCCGAACCTCGGATGAAATTATAACAGGGATTCGTAACAAACTTGAAAAAATGGGGAAGGGGGAATAACACGTGAATGTGTTCGAACTGTCGGCACGACTTACGCTGGACACGAGTGGGTATGAAGCTTCGCTGTCCAATTCTCAGCAGAAAACCAGCACGTTCGGCGACACCATGAAAAAGGCGTTTACCACAGCAGCTGCTGTTACCGCCCTAAAAAAGGTCGGGGAAGCAGTCTACAAAATCGGTGAACAGGCTGTTTCTGCATATGCCGATTATGAGCAGCTAGCGGGCGGTGTGGAAACGCTGTTTAAGTCTAGTGCGTCAAGGGTGCAGAAATACGCGCAGAACGCTTATAAAACCGCTGGGCTGTCTGCAAACGATTACATGGAAACCGTGACCTCCTTCTCCGCGTCCCTGCTCCAAAGCCTTGGAAATGACACAGAGGCTGCCGCTAAAATGGCGGACATGGCAATTACCGACATGGCGGACAATGCAAACAAGATGGGGACGGCTATGGAGAGCATTCAAAATGCCTATCAGGGCTTTGCCAAGCAGAACTACACCATGCTGGACAACCTGAAGCTGGGCTATGGCGGCACCAAGGAGGAAATGGAGCGGCTACTCCAGGACGCGGAGAAACTGAAAGCTAAACAGGGCGAGGTCGCCGAGTATAGCATAGACAGCTATGCGGATATCGTTAAGGCTATCCACGTCGTCCAGACTGAAATGGGCATCACCGGCACAACCTCCTTAGAAGCGTCTGAAACCATATCCGGCAGCATGGCAAGCGCAAAAGCATCTGTAGAGAATTTACTCACCGGCATGATAGACACCGATCAGGACATTATAGCCCTCGGGGAGCAGACTGCAAGCGCGGTGGCTACTGCGTTTGACAATGTTGCTCCGGCTATCGCCAATTTTATGACCGTCGGTGTCCGGGCGCTCTCCGACGCAGTTGACCCAGCGAATAAAGTTTCCCGGGCAATTGGTGAGATTGAGGGAGCTCAAGAGCGGGTGACAAACTCCAACAATATTTTGGAGCTTGTCTCCAGATATAAGGCTCTGCAAGAGCAAGCAAAAAGCTCTGAGATATCATCAAGCGAATTAGCGGATATTGAAAAAGAACTGACCACCGTGCGGAACCAGCTGGCAACGGCAACCGGTAACGCGAAGATTGCGCAGTCCGAATCCAACGATGAAGTTGAACAGGCTGTCAAATATGAGGAGGCTATGGCGCAAGCCGAAAAAGAACGTGCTAACAGCGAGATTTACAAAAAAGTCACAGAGGGCGCAAAATCGTATAAAGAGGAGCTTGCCCTACTGAAGACGAAAAGTGCAGAGCTCACTGCTGCAGAGGAGCGGCTCAATTATGTGTTAGACGATCGTATACCGGCTGCGCAGAGTTTAACGGATAGGCTGGATGAACTGTGGGAGAGTGTCGAGGAAGGAACGCAGACAGAGGAAGAACTCCGAGCCGGGTTGGATGAACTCGAAAAGACCATTTATGACTTGACAGGAGTTGAGGTCGATTTTACCGATCTTCTCTCCGCGCAGGACTACGTAGACGGGCTCGATCTATCGTTTGTCGGGTTGGGTGAAACCGTGCAAGATGCTCAAGACGATGCAACCGATCTGAGTGAGCGCGTGGATGAGTTGACCAGTAGCACGGAAGAATTCCAGGCTATGGTTGCTGCACTTGTAGATAATGGAATCATATCTGCGACTGAAGCGGCTAGTTATCTTGGCGTTGAGGTTGGGGACCTTGACACGGTGCTAGCTGGGGTGCGCGATACGACAGAAAGCACAGACGAAGCGCTAGAGGGGTTGTCCGAAGAGGAGCAGGCGGCGCAGGACGCAACGGCAGAGCTCAAACAATCTCTTGCTGATATCGGTATCGAGGCATACAATGCGCTGACCTCCGGCGAGGATTTGCGCGCGAAATATGAGGCGTTGACCGGGCAGCTGGAAAGCCTTGACGGTGAGCTGGACCAGAACACTTTGAATATGGTCAATACTGCGCTGGAAACCCTGAACCTTGCAGCCACCAATCAGGAACTTGTCAACGGCTATCCTGCGTTTATCACGGCGGCTCAGAACGCCGGTGTGTCGTTGTCTGAGCTTTCCGGATGGTTGATATCCAATGGCGTGACCGCTGACGAATGGGGCTCTCAAGTCTCCACAGCGGTTGACGGGGTTATCAACAACTTTAAGACGGTAACGACATCCACGGGGCAGAGTGTTGCAGAAATGAAAGCGGCTCTCAGCAACAACATCGCGGCATATTCCAACTGGAACAGCAACATTGCAACTCTTATGGCTGCAGCTGTGGCTAGCGGTGATTCCAGCAAAATCGCATTCGTTCAGGCAATGCAAGACATGGGCATTGGTGCGGCAAACCAAGTTGCAGAAATGGTGACGGACGTAGACGGCACGCTGGACGAGTTCGGCCCATTGTTTGAGGACGCAGCGGACCAGGGGATGTTGGAGGTCGAAAACAGCATTGAAGACGGAACGCCCAAGGCAACTGCGGCAGCGGAATCCTCTATGGAAGATATCCAGGATGCAATGGAAAAGGTGGACTTCAAGACCACTGGCAAAGAAGCTATTTCCGATGTCGCGTCTGGCATGTCCTCGGAAACAAGCACCGCTGCAAACGCTGCGACAAGTGTTGCAACCAGCGCAAAATTAGCTGCCGGGAGCGTAAGCTTTTACTCTGTCGGCTACAACATGGATTCCGGCATGGCCAGCGGCGTGTATGGCGGCTCTTATCTTGTATCGAACGCCGCCAAAAGCGCGGCGAGGTCGGCTTATAATGCGGCAAAGGCTGCGTTGGGGATCAAGTCCCCGTCCCGGCTCTTCCGCGACGGTGTTGGTAAAATGATTACAGAGGGTATCTCTGCCGGCATGCAATCCAATGACGTTATCCGGGGACTTGAAACGGCATCCAGACAGGTTGCAGATACTGCATACGATGCGTTTGAACTTGAGGATTACACGCTCGGCACGAGCATGGGAAACCTCAAGGTTGTGCAAAACGGAGCGCACACAGGCACTCAGACAATCAACAACTACATCAATATTGATGGAGCTCAGTACACCGATGCTAGAGAAGTGGCACGGGTGGTCGGCGAAGAGCTGATGAAGCAGTACAGGAGGGAGGCTGCTGTGTTTGCGTAACTTGTATTTCGTGTATGACGGCGTGGACAGCCGCGATCTCGGTATCAGGCTGCAAACCCCGATCACGATTGACGGTGCTAGCCCGAATGTGGAGACTGTAGTGGTGACCGGACGGAATGGCGATCTGCACCAATGGGACGGGTCGTATTCCAACCGGGCTGCCACTGCGAAATGCTTTATCCTGACTGACCATGTGTGGGCGTATCTCCGGCAGATGCAGATATGGTCCCTGTTGAAGCCTGGGTATCATCGGCTGGAAACGCCGGAAGAGCCGGAAACCTATATGATGGCTATGGTTTCTGACGGCGGTGAGACAGATATCCGTGGAAATGTCCTCGCACCATTTACCATAAAGTTTGACTGTATGCCGCAGAAGTTCCTGAAATCCGGTGAAATCCCGATCATGTTAACAGACAAAGGGGCTGTGTACAATGATTGTTTTCCAGCTCTCCCGTTAATCACTGTATACGGAACCGAGGCGGGGACACTGACAATAGGTGGGACTACCGTATCCATAAAATCTATTGATCAGTGGGTAACGCTGGACTGTGAAACATCCGAGGCATATAAAAATGCCGATAACAAAAACGCCACGATCACGGCGGCAAAATACCCCACACTTGAGCACGGCAGTAATGCTGTGACGTGGACTGGCGGCGTGACAAGTGTCGAGATTACCCCAAGGTGGTGGACATTATGATACCGATTTTGTACGGGTCAACGGAACGTCGATTCTCCGACAATGGAATCGGGCCGCTGGGCGACTGTATCAGCGGCAGCGTCACTGAGGCTCGGAACGGGGAGTTTGAACTCGCGATAAAATATCCCACATCTGGCGCACACTACAGTGATTTGAAGCTCCGGGCTATTATCATGGCAACGCCAAGACCGGAGGCAGACCCACAGCCGTTTAGAATTTATGACATCTCCCGACCCATGAACGGCATTGTAACTGTTAACGCTCAACATATCAGCTATGACTTGACCGGTATCCCTGTGGCGCCATTCACTGCGTCCTCTGCGGCTGGCGCCATGGCAGCCCTGAAATCCAACGCCGTCACGGACTGCCCTTTTGACTTCTGGACGGACAAGAGCACAACAGCCAATATGACGGTTGCGGCACCATCGTCTATCCGTGGGCTGTTGGGCGGCTCTGAGGGGTCATTGCTCGATGTGTACGGCGGAGAATATGAGTTTGACCGCTGGACTGTAAAATTGCATGGAAACCGTGGATATGACCGGGGCGTAAGCATCCGATACGGTAAAAACCTGACGGATATCACGCAGGATGAAAATTGCGAATCTGTATATACCGGAGTATACCCCTACTGGGCGGACGCTGACGGAAATCTTGTGCAACTGGACAGCAAAATCATCAGCGCCCCGGGCACATATGATTTTACCCGCATACTTCCGCTGGATCTATCCCAGGAGTGGGAAAATGCCCCGACCCAGGAACAACTAAAAGGCAGAGCTGAAAGCTACATGACAGCAAACAATATCGGCATCCCAAAGGTGTCTATCACGGTAGAGTTTGCACAGCTAGGACAGATGCTAGAATATCAGCATTTTGCGGTTTTGGAGCATGTGGAGCTGTGTGATACCGTCCATGTAGAGTTCCCACGGCTCGGAGTATCTACATCCGCTAGAGTCGTAAAAGCCGATTACAACTTTCTGGCGGAGCGTTACAACTCCGTAACTCTGGGAGAAGCCAGAACGGGGATAACTGGAGCGATCATGGCGCAAGGGGAAAGCATCCGGCAGAAACCATCGTTGACACTTGTGCAACAGGCTATTTCGTCTTTGACCTCGGATATTCTCGGTGCCAAAGGCGGCAGCGTCCGTTTACTGGATACCAATGGAGACGGAGAGCCAGATACACTTTACATCGCCGATAATCCCGACCCTACACTGGCTGTTAAGGTGTGGCGATTCAACTATAAAGGATGGGGGGCCAGCACCAACGGCTATAACGGTCCGTTCACTCTGGGCGCGTCTCTGTCCTCTGGCATTGTGGCAGATTTTATTACCGCTGGCACACTCAATGCCAACCTGATAAAAGCAGGCGTTCTGACGGACGTTGCGGGAAAAAACTACTGGGACATGAACACCGGGGAATTCAGCCTGTCTTCGGCGGCTGTGGAAAGCGGAATGACACAGAGCAACGTGTTTAACAAGCTCACGAACAACGGGCAGACGCAGGGCATCTACCTGCAAAACGGGCTGGTGTATATCAACGGTACATATATCAAGACTGGTGACATTGACGCAGCCAACGTCTCACTGTCCGGGGAATTTTCCGTGTATCAGGCATCCGGCGGGACGAAGGGCGGCAGCATTGGTTATATGCAGGGTCTCGACGATTCCGGAACAACGGACGGAATCGGCGTTGCGGACGCCACAAGGGAGAATTACGTGATAGTCACCGACGCAGGTGTCAGAATTCAGACCGGCAGTACCAGAATGTACCTGCTGGCAAATGGACATGCGTATATAGACGGGAACCTGTCTGTTTCCGGAAGCATCACGGAACACGCAACGCAGTAAAGGGGGAAAACGATGATTACGCAGACGTGCAAAATAAACATGGTCCCGGGCGGAATGCCGCCGATTATACATGTAAGCCAGTACGACGCTGGATCGAGGGTCCTGACGTTTGAGCTATACAGCGGAGCAATTCCATGGACGGCACCGTCTGGAGCTACGGTTACCATCGACGGCACCAAGTCGGACCAAAAGGCATTCAGCGTTGCAGCCACCGTCTCAGGGTCCACAGTGACGGCGACACTTACGCAGCAGATGGCAGCGGCGGCTGGACGGGCAGAATGCCAGCTGACGGTGACCAAAGGAGAAAACGTCCTTAGCAGCGCAAACTTTATCCTGGACGTGGAGCGGGCGGCTCTGTCGGAGGACGCGGACATATCCGCGACAGACATATCCAGTGTTGAGACAGCGAAAACACAGGCGATTTCTGCCATGCAGCAAGCGCAAGCGGCGGCAGAAACAGCACAAGGGGAAGCTGCTACCGCTACAAAAAAAGCGCAAGCGGCGGCAGACTCTGCATCCGCAGCAGCTTCTTCCAAGACTGCGGCAGCGACCTCTGCCACGAACGCGGCAAGCTCTGCTTCCGCTGCTGCTGCTTCTGCGGAGACAGCGCAAACAGCGGCAGAAACAGCACAAGGGGAAGCTGCTACCGCTACAAAAAAAGCGCAAGCGGCGGCAGACTCTGCATCCGCAGCAGCTTCTTCCAAGACTGCGGCAGCGACCTCTGCCACGAACGCGGCAAGCTCTGCTTCCGCTGCTGCTGCTTCTGCGGAGACAGCGCAAACAGCGGCAGAAACAGCACAGGCGGCAGCGGCAACAGTTGAAAATAAGGCAGACAAAAGCCACGGGCTGTGGAATTTTACCGATATCCCGTCCGGCGCTGATTTGAATGACTACACCGCCTGCGGCTACTACAGGGTGAGCAGCGATTCGAAGGCTAAAACGATTGCCAACAGACCCTGCGACAATTCATTTACGTTACAGGTGAGCGAGGCATTGGGTCTGAACGACAGCGGTGCAATCGAAGGAAGACCATATTACTGTCGGATACAAAAGCTGATAGCTGTCAATGGAAACGAGTATAACCGGTATGTCAGCGCCAGCAGCTCCGGCACTGTGGAAGCTGGCGCGTGGTGGAAGCTGATGACAAAAAGCGACGTTGCAGGAATGCTGGCAGCGGTCACCCCCGCTTCCATCGGCGCAATGCCTGAGAATGCAGGGCTGTGGAATTTTACCGATATCCCGTCCGGCGCTGATTTGAATGACTACACCGCCTGCGGCTACTACAAATATTCCTATGACGAAGGCAGCTTTTCCATCCAGAACAGTCCCGTCAGTGCGGCGTTTACGATGCAGGTGATAAATGCCTGCGGCTATGATGACCACGATGCCATTGCAGGTCACGCGCTGAAATACCGTCTGCAAAAGCTCACCACCTGGCAGGGGGACGAGTATATCCGGCAAGCCTGCACCGACAGCAGCGGCAGCGTCACCTTTGGCGCATGGAAAACCATCCTCAATAACGGCGCTCTGGGCATCACCTCCGGCAGCTGGACTCCCACGGTGTCCGGCGCTTCCGGCTATACCATCCAGACCGGGCGGTACATCAAAATCGGCGATATGGCGGTGGTCACGTTCTCGGTCTACGGCACCTTTGCAGGCAGCACCACCGGGCGGATCAAGGTTTCCGGCTGCCCGCTGACCCCGGGGGAAAACATCACCGCCGGCGGCGGCGACCTGTCCGGCTACACGGCGGCGTCCAATATCGTCTTCACCGGCTGGCAGTGCAACAAAAACGGCAGCTTTTATGCTATGGGGCAGGAAACCGGCACCACCGGCACAAGTAAGCTGGGAAGCACCGCCATTTATCAGAAGACCTCCGGCGAGTTTCTGGCGTCGGGCACGATTGCATTTCAGGTGGCAAGCTAAGGAGGAATCAAAATGATTAACATTACAGCAACTGAGGGTAAATTTTTGACCAACGGCGCGGTCTACATCAGTGGAACGCTCTACCTGCCAGCGGAGACGGATGCAGCTGCATGGTCTGAAGTGGACAGCATCGTTGAGGATGCGCCACTGGCTCCAGCAGAAGCGCTTATGCTGATTTTCGGCAGCACGGAGAGTATCAGTACGTCCGCTGCACAGTCGGCGCAGGAGACGCTCAGCACCGTACAGGCGCTGGGCGGCATCAAATCCGAAGTAGTGCAGTCTGACAAAATCGGTTTTGACTGGCGCAACATCTACGTCGGTGACGTGCTGGTACGGCAGGAGTACATAGAGCAGGAGCACCCCACGGGTACCGTGGACAACCCGATTGTGTACGCAGAGGGTGTGCCCCTCATCAACAACGCCTACTACCTCAAGGACGGTGTGCTGTACGTCTGGATGGAAGAATGGGTAAAGTGGGAGGCTGACGATGCAGTATAGTCTATCTAATGGCGAATCCCGCGTCTACCAGTGGGACCGCGACATTACCATCACCATCACGGAGCCGGAAAACGTGCCGGAGGTGCATTTTAAGTGGGGTGGAAAGGCTGTGCCGTTTGCGGTAACAAATCAGCAGGTGGCAATCCCGCCGGAGCTGATGCAGCTGCCGAAGAACATCGTGGTTTGGGCATATACGCCCGACCACACAATGGACGTGGCAACGGTACCGCTGGAGACGCGCCCAAAGCCGTCTGATTATGTGTACACCCCCACGGAGATCAAGACATGGGAAGCCTTGGACGAACGCATTAAGGCGCTGGAGGACGGCGGCGGTATCTCTGGTGTATCCTCTGTCAACGGTCAGACTGGTGCCGTAACCATCACAGCTGCGGGGCTTGGAGCACTGACCGAAGATGATCTCCAGAGCGCTACCAATGCCGCATTGGCGCAAGCAAAAGCAAGCGGCGCATTTGACGGCGCGCAGGGTCCAAAGGGAGACACCGGAGCACAGGGACCTCAGGGCGAAACGGGACCGCAGGGACCTGTTGGTCCACAGGGTCCTACTGGTCCTGCTGGAACTGGGCTGGATGTCACTGGCGCAACCGTGGGGCAGATCGTCAAAATTGCTGCGGTGGATAGTGACGGGGTACCGACGGCGTGGAGCGCAGTGGATATGCCGAGCGGCGGAAGCGGTGGCGAGACGTGGGAACAAATTGGCACTATATCGCTTGGTGAGGCAGTCGTTGACCAGCTGAACTTTGACTACCTCAAAAAAATAAGAATCTTAATAATAGCGTCAGATAGTGCAGCTACAGAAAGACATACTGCTAAAACTGACGTTGTGTATAGGACGATAGAGTTAAGCGCGTTGAAAGACGGAACGACTAGGTGGAAAGCATTTGGTAACGGGTATAGATTTGGAACGGTAAACCATCCAAACGGTGCGATAACATTGATTTTTATTGATTGTGATCCAGCTATGACATGCTGTGTTGGACCAACGGTAGCTTTGACCCAAGGGACACCAATGGTCGGCGCCGGGAAACTTCCGTCCACTGGGTATTCTGGCGGTTATGTTAACGGTATCCGCATAAACACGGTAGTTGCAGACGGAACCGAAAACACTGCATCGGGAACAATCACTATTATGGGGGTCAAAGCATGAAAATAAACGACAATGGCGTTCTCCGGGACATGACCGCCGAGGAAATTGCAGCTGTGGAAGCCATCCCCGTACTCCCGCAGGAGTACAGCGTGCAGGATGCAACCGTTACGGCGTTGCGGCTGCTGTTGGCAGGCTCCACGCCCACCACAGCAGATGATCGTATCCAGTGTGCAGCGCTCTATCCGGAGTGGACAGCTGGCGCCCATACACAGGGCGAGATTTACACCACGCAGGATCAGGTGTGGGAGTGCTACCAGAACTATGACAACGCTGTATACCCGGATATCAAGCTAGACAGCGCGGCGTGGTATACATTTAACCGTCCGCTGCACGGCAGCAGCCCGGAGACAGCACGGTACTATGTGGCTCCTACCGGGGCGCATGACATGTACCACGCCGGAGAGTACATGATCTACACAGACGGCAAGCTGTACCTGTGCAAGCAGGATACGGCGTATAGCCCCAGCGACTATGCAGCCGCCTGGGAAAAGAAGTGAGAAGGGCAAATGGAAGCAATTATCATTGCGGTGATTCCACCGCTTATTACCGGAGGGCTTGCACTGGTTGGTGTGGTTATCACCAACCGCAAAACCGCACGAGAGATGCGAGCCAATCTGGAAAAGACACAGGCGGTCACTGACACAAAACTGGAGGAGCTGACCCGGGAGGTGCGGGAGCACAACGGCTTTGCCCGCAGGATGCCTGTCGTAGAGGAGCAGATCAAAGTCATTAACCATCGGATTAAAGATTTGGAGGATGATAAACATGACCATTAAGACAAAGATGTGGTGGAAAGCAGCGGGCATCCGCGCCGTGAAAACGGTGGCGCAGACGGCGGTAGCGATGATTCCCGCCGCCGTGACCATCGGCGCGGTGGACTGGGTGACCGTGGTGGGCACTGCGGCTCTGGCAGGCGTTGTGAGCCTGCTGACCAGCATTGCAGGTCTGCCGGAAGTGGACGCAAAGGAGGATAACAATGGCTAAAATTATCGGTATTGACGTATCAGAGCACAACGGCGCTCTGGACTGGGCGAAGATCAAGGCTGCGGGTATTGGTTTTGCCATCATCCGCACGGGCTACGGTGTCAGCCACACCGACAATTACTTCAAGCGCAACATGGAGGGAGCACTGGCGCAGAGCATCCCCGTGGGTGTGTACCACTTCTCCTACGCGCTGAACGCTGCCGGAGCAAAAAATGAGGCGGCATTCGTGCTCAAACTGCTGGAGCCGTATAAGGACAAGATCACCTTGCCGGTATTCTTCGACTTTGAGTACGACACTGTGGACTACGCCAAAAAGCAGGGTGTGACCTTGGGCAAGGAGGCGTTCAACGCCCACACCGTGGCATTCTGTGAGGCTGTCAAGGCAGCTGGTTATAAGCCCGGTACATACTACAATCTGGACTACTTGCGCCGGTACGTGGACATTAACCGGGTGGGTAAATACGTCCAGTGGTATGCGCAGTATGCGTCCAGTGCTTCTGCGTCCGGCTGGGCAATCTGGCAGTACAGTAGCTCCTATACAATCCCCGGATGCTCTGGTAGATTTGATGTCAACGTGCTGGGCGATGCAAGTCTGCTGACTGGCACCACCGGAAAGTACACCATCGGCTGGCACAAAGACAGCAAGGGATGGTGGTACGCCAACAGCACCACTGCCTATTACAAGGAGCAGTGGGCAAAGATCAAGGATAGGTGGTATTACTTCGACAAGGAGGGCTATATGCTGGAAAATGCGTGGAAGGTTGAGGCAGGCGGTGACACCTACTATCTCGGTGCTGACGGTGATATGCAGACCAACATGGTTGTTGGTCTTGGCAGTGATGGCAGGTTGCAACCCATTGGGCGGTATTATCACCTGATCTCTGAGCTGCCGGATTATTACCGTACCGAGGTTGATAAACTGGTGGAAAGCGGGAAGCTTAAGGGCAAAGCCGGAGAAGGAGAAAATCTGGTGCTGGACCTCAGCGAAAGTGCGTTGAGGGCGCTGATTATCGCCAATCGGTAATTGGAAGAGTGTCCATGCCAAAAACCAAACCGGCAGCGTATTACTACAGGATTGTAGCGGAATAAAAATAAGGTGAGGGCTGTAAGCCCTCACCTTATTTTAATACGTTCTCGCGCCACCGAAAACGCCACCACAACTGAAATGTTGGGTACATTTGTTGGTACGCCAGAAGCGGTACCCATAAATGTACCCAACGCCCACTTTCCGGTATTGGGTGATTTTACGAGCTCCGCAACATTGGACTTTGTGACCGGACTGTTCCCTGGGGTTGGATCATCGTCAAAGATTGTCCAAATTTTTATTGTATCTTCATACACTTCTACCCTAACAACGGTTGATAGAATTGCTGCCGGGTTTTTTTTTGCACTTTTTATCAGTTTCTCCAGGAGTGGAGCGAGCTGTTCGTCACTCAGACCGGAGTGTTCAACGTTTGATTTCAATAATCTGATTTCCTCTGCAACTCGATTCTTTCTGATTTCCAGGGCGTTTGTACGCTCTATCAGCGCCTGAGTTGTAAGACCGGCTATAACGGCATCCACAGCTTTTTCAATTTGCTCTGTGAGTATGTCATATTCGTTTTGCAATTCTTTTAATTTTGGCTCAGCGGTTTTTACGATATTGTCACGCTGCTCTCTTAGAACTTCCAGCAGTTTCTCGCGGGACTTTGGAGCGCCCAACATAGTAAGCACAGCGTTTGCTACGGTCTCCTCCAGCTCGTCCTTGCGGATGCTCATTCCAGCGCATCCCTTTCCGCGTTGTTTGGTTGCACATTTATAATATTCATAGCGCGCGCTTCCACGCTCCGGATATTTATAGTGGATCGTCATGGCACCTCCACATTTTCCGCAAAACACTTTCCCTTTTAACGGCTGTTCCACATCTGTAACCCTCTTCCCAGTATTCTGGTGTTTATTAGCTTTTAACTTCGTTTGTACCGCATCAAATAGCTCTCGTGATACGATTGCTGGGCATTCTATCTCCAGATGCTCCCCACGCTCGGCGTGAGCGTTCCGCGTTCCGTCATAGCTGACCGGCTTGCCGCCAAACAGCGCCCTGCCTACATATTTCTCATTTTTCAGCAAATCATGAATGCTGTTTTTCCCAAATGCGTTTCCACGTTTGGTTTTCAGACCGCGCCGGTTTAACTCCCGGATGATATCCATATATCCATGCCCGGCAGCATACAGCCCGAAAATGAGCCGCACGGTTTCCGCTTCCTCTTCGTCCACCACCAGACGCTCATTTTCCACCCGGTAACCCAAAGCCGGAGTGCCGCCAGTATGCTTGCCGGATTTCGCACGCTGCCGAACACCTTCACGAACCTTCTGTTGTGTCTGCAACACCCACATTTGATTAAATAGGGCTGTTACACCTTCGTTGAGAAAAACAGCCGGGTCGCTCAAATCACCGCCTACTGTAGGCTGTGTAACCGATACAACGTGTACGCCAATCCGCTGAAGAGTCTCCCGGAATTGAAACCAGTAAACCATATTACGGAACATACGAGACTGGTCATAAATCACCACAGTGTCAGCGCCGCCGGCATACAACGCCTGCATCATACGCTGGTACTCCGGGCGCGTCTCTTTCATCCCGGAAATTGCCCGATCTGCGAACACGTCCAGCACCGGAATGCTATGCTGATTGCACCACTCGGTGCAACGGTCAACCTGTACTTCTATGCTGGCTTCGGACTGGTTTTCGGTGGAGTACCGCGCCAGAATATACGCTCCGTGTATCATTTTATACCTCCTAACGTTTGACATTCCGGAGGCACTGCGCTATAATAAATGTGCAGATTCCTCCAATTTGGGCTCTTTCCATTCTGTGCCCCCGATATCTGCGTATCGCCCTCGGTGCTGGTACACCGGGGGCATTTTTTATTCCTCGATGATTGCAAAATAACACCAAAAATGTATAACTCTAGTACAAAAACATGGCTGAAATAGCACATAAATGGTATTGTCCGGAAATATAAACTGTGTTACGATGATGTCAACAAAGCACTGCGGGAGGTGATTGCATGCAGTGCTATGATGGGCCCCAGCCGCCGGACGCTGATCTGGATTGTCGCCAGAATTCGCGCATGGATCAGGTCATTACTCCTCGGCGGTCTTCTTGGCTTTTACAATCGCGACAATCGCCAGGACAGCGCAAACTAAACACCAGGTTGCCCATACTTTGAGGTCTTTGTAGCTGCCGCTCAGGGTGTAGCCCATGAGAGCACCGATACCATTAAGGACGATCAATGCGATATCGCCGCCCTTGCCCTTTGCGTTTCTGGTGGCAATCGCGACAATGCCGCCAACCAGGAGCATGACCGCTACCAGGACACCAGCGGAGCCGCTGACCTCACCGTTTGCTTCCAGCGCGTTCCCCAGACCAGCCGCACAGGACTGCAAGAGAACAAAAAAGCATAGGACGATTGACAAAATGCCAGAGACAAGTTTCCATGTTTTCATTTTCTGTAATTCCTCCTTATAAATGATAGATTGATTCTACCAAAAAGAAGAAATCTTATCAAGGGCAAAAGAGCACGAAGGGAAAGGTACCGATTGTGCAAATTGTCAAAATGTCCGGATATTACACACAACCTTGACTAAACCTTAACTAAACCTTGACTTAACTATCTGAGATTATCCAAGGTTTTATCCAAGCTGCATCGTTTTGTCAACGTCTGCAAAACGATATGGACCATTTTGCGGATGTCAACAAAATGGGGATAGAAAACCATTTTCACGCCCCACAAATCTAAACTGGTAGAAATCGACCACTTTAAGGAGGTACATATGAAACAGGAATACAGAGACGAAATCAAGGCGTTAGTCGACCGATGCGAAGACGAGCGGGACTTGTACCTGATTTGGTTATACGTCCAGCATAGGGCAACAAAACATATGAAAGACGAATAAATAAGGGAGCGGGTCACCCGCTCCCTTATTTTATTTTTCTTCGTTTCCACCGCCTGTAAGAGTTTCAGCCAATCTTGCCAAATCCTCCCAGTCTTTTTCTGTCCAACGTGCCATCGCAGCAATCAGGCGACGACGAAAAGATTCTGGCTGATCCTCCAGCACATCATCCATGAATGCGCTTATCACTTCATCTTTCGGACGAATAATTTCCATTCCGCCATCCCCGGTGCGCAGCCATTCCTCCCGAACGTTGAGTTTGTCGCACAGAAGTGAAATTGTCTGGTTGCTAGGCATCAATCGCCCAATCTCATATGATGCAATCGTGTTTTGCTTCAGGTTGATCTTTTCGGCAAGCCCCTCCTGGGTCAGATTTGCCGCTTTCCTGGCTTTTTTTAACCGATCCTTAAATTCCAATGGTATCACCTCCCTGCTCCATTATAATATCATCTGCCGTTTAAGATGTCAATGAAATTTATTGATAAAATCAATAAAAAGCGCTTGACAATATTGATAATATGATGTATAGTATTGATGTAATCAATACGCGACACACCAAATCACATGGAGGCGATAGCATGACCAAGCGCGAACTGATGGAAGAAAACAAGAGGCTGCGAAACGTCTTGAAAGAAATCGAGGATCGCAACGCTGATTACGGCAATGAGCTTAACCCCTGCCGGAGCGAGCAGTGTTTTGATTGCCGATTTGCGGTCACGGCTGGCGGTAATGGTTGGTTTGAGCACCGACCCGTGCTAGTTGGATGTCGGAAGGGAATTATTTGTGACGACTTTCAACCGTTACTCAGATGCGATAAGCAGTGATATAACCGACACGACCAAAGCTGCAATAGCAATTCCGGTGGTGATCCAGTAACGTACCTCGTCGTGAGCAATGGCACGATAATGGTTTATCCCTGATTTTGTGATCGTAACGGCTAAATAACCACCAGCAAATTTGGGGGCACCGTTTTTATCGCAAGATTGGTGATTAACAAGCCCCAAATCAATCAACCTAGATATGGATTCGTTTGGTGGATGCACGATCAAATGCTTATCGCGGTGATGATACATCCCCCGAAGCAAAGCGAATTCTTTTAACGATAGGTATATTTTCATTTTAATTCCTCCCAATTCGATTTTAGCAAATAAGGGAGGCAAATGCAAGGAGGCAAGCAAATGGATGATCTAACCCTAGAGGGCCTGTTAAAAGGTCACCGGGTGATAACCGATGATACTCAGATCATCATTCGGGACAGTAAAAATAACGCCGTAGCAGTTGGGTGCTGGTTTAACGACACGTTATTGTCACAGGCTGATAAGCCGGTTGAGAGCCTGAGCTATTGGGCAAATCAAAACCGGCTGCACATCATTTTGAAATAAGGCCCTGAGCGGCGAGCCTGAATCGCCGCATCCCATAAATCCCACCGAAAAGGAGGCTACAACATGAGTGAGAAAGAAAAAAAGATGGCTGACACCATCAAAAAGGCGCTGCCGAAAATGACCGACTTTGACAAGGGCTATTTTTTGGCTAAAGCCGAATCCGCTATGGAAGAGGCTATAAAGAAGGAGACTGAGCGCCATGATTGAGGTAAGACGGTCTGACCGAGAGATCATCCGGGCTGACCCTATCAGCCCCGAGGAGCGGGAGAAAGCATGGCTGGAGTACATCCGGGCAGCTGGCCCCGAGGCAATCAAGGAGGCGTTAGAGCAGAATGAACGCGCCGTGTAAGGATTGCCCAGACCGGCATTCCGTATGTCATGACAGTTGTGAACGCTACCAAACGTTCCGCCGGGAGCTGGTAGAGATTAGCCGGAAACGGCAGATGGATATTATCCGATACCGAGATGAAAAGAAATGGCACCCCAGGACAATCCGGGGTGAACAATAAAAGGAGGAATCTGCACAATGGAAATCAAAGGTTACAAGGCGTTTAACCCTGGGCTTGTTTGTAATGGCAAGCAGTACGCCGAAAACACAACGTTCGAGGAGCCTGAAGCCGATCTTTGTAAATGCGGTATGCACTTTTGCCTGGACCCTATGGATGTGCTGGAATACTATCCGCTTATTAACGATAACGGCGAATTTTCCGAGTTTGCTGAGGTTGTGGCAGGTGGAAACACCAAAACGAGTGGGAACAAGAGCTGCACAACCAAGCTCCACGTCGGTGCCAAACTAAATTTTGACGGATTTGTGGAAGCGTGCGTTGATTTTCTTGTCGAGAAAACAAAGCCGTCTGAGGTTGCCTCCGGGTACTCCACCAAGATCGGCAGCTCTGGGGACTCCGCCCAGATCGGCAGCTCTGGGAACCACGCCAAGATCGGCAGCTCTGGGCACTCCGCCCAGATCGGCAGCTCTGGGAACTACGCCCAGATCGGCAGCTCTGGGTACTCCGCCCAGATCGGCAGCTCTGGGGACTCCGCCAAGATCGGCAGCTCTGGGTACTCCGCCAAGATCGGCAGCTCTGGGGACTACGCCCAGATCGGCAGCTCTGGGAACTACGCCCAGATCGGCAGCTCTGGGTACTACGCCCAGATCGGCAGCTCTGGGTACTCCGCCCAGATCGGCAGCTCTGGGAACTACGCCCAGATCGGCAGCTCTGGGGACTCCGCCAAGATCGGCAGCTCTGGGAACTCCGCCCAGATCGGCAGCTCTGGGAACTACGCCCAGATCGGCAGCTCTGGGGA
>ERZ808259.192-NODE-192-length-37278-cov-3.332268_pt1 | contig 37278 bp, 25 predicted proteins | sample MGYA00521279_ERZ808259 | MGnify/ENA primary metagenome ERZ808259 (study PRJEB31516, sample SAMN03275586) | gut metagenome | biome: mammalia-associated habitat; material: feces | host: Papio cynocephalus | place: Kenya | collected 2012-07-27 ... | reverse complement strand
GCAGGGACAGCAGGGACAGCAGGGACAGCAGGGACAGCAGGGACAGCAGGGACAGCAGGGACAGCAGGGACAGCAGGGACAGGACAAAAAAAAAGAGCCTTGCGGCTCTTTTTTTGTCCGTTAAGTCAAATCAAACCATGATAACGCCAATGTTCAACCTCTTTGTAGTAGAGATACTCTTCGACTGCGTTTCTTGCGACGCGGGAGACGCGCCATCTTGGCGCGTTTTTTCCAAAACCATCATTCTGCCTGCCGTTAATGCGTTGGCCGTTCTTGCGCTCTCTGATTGTCGTTGCTTTGTAAGCTTTGCTCTTTTTCATTCTTTTTTCCTCCCTCCGCGCGCCTTTGGCGCGCTATCCACATTGTACCCGGCCGCCGTTATTGACGGCGGACGCCTGTTGTGGATTACTTTGTGTGGTATACCTTGCGCGCTGCCTTGCTCCACATGCGGCTACGCCGATTGCGCTTAAACCCGTCACCGGCGCGGCGCGCGTAAAAGCGCCGTTCAACTCGAAACTCGTTCCGCAGTTTCTTTTGCCACTTTTCCCACTTCATTCTTTTTTCCTCCCTCCGCGCGCCTTTGGCGCGCTATCCACATTGTACCCGGCCGCCGTTATTGACGGCCGGGCGCTTGATACTATTCGAGGCCGTATTCCGCACGTGCGTTCTTGGGACAAATCATGCGGGCATATTGATTTTTGCATTCGAGATTGGCAGTAGTCCCATCTTGAAAAACAAGATGGATATCCGCGTTGTAATGCATTTGCGCTTGGCGTCCGCCGCCTGTCTTGTAGTCGTATCCGCCTCCATTGTTTTCGCCGGTCCAGCGCGTGCGGGAGGCGTCAACACTCTCGAACGATTTTAGCCACTCTTCGGCAAGCTTTTCGGCCGCCGTAGAGCGCGTGTTGTTCCGCCCTTTGGCAAGGGCGGAATATTTAACGCGCGCCACACCTGATAATAGCGTCTCTGTCTTTACGCCGATACGCTGGAGACCGGTGAGCGCAGTAGATAATCCGCTCGGCATTAAGCGCGGAATTTTTTTATCTGCAATGCGTCCCGCCTTTTCGTTCTTTTTTGCGTCGTCCCAAATCAGAGAGGCGATCGAGGACTGCGCCGCCCTGCGGATAATCTCAACGGGGATAACAATAAACAGCGTATTACTATTTTTCCTGCCGACGCCGCAGCACCACACTTGTGCAGGGGTGTTAGTTTGTGTGTTGATATATCCTAGGATATTGCCAACCGCGTCTGCGTTAATCGCATGTGCTTGGGTTAAGGTCTTTGCATTTGCGCGTCCGCCAAAGCAACTAGGGCGCAATCCGTTGGGGATTGTCTCGACGCAAATATCGCCAATGCCATCCAGGTACATATTATATAATCTCCCTTCTTCTTTTGCGCGCGCATACGCGCGCCGGTTGTCGTTATGTATCCATACAGATCATTATCCGTTCGGCTCTTGCGTGCGTATGCGCGCGCCGTCGTCGCGCGATTGGCTATAATGATCCTTAAGGGGTTTTTTATGTCTTGCCTTATTAAGTTGTCAAGGTCCATCGCCGTTTGGCTTATCGCCCCCCGACACCTATATAATACCAAATCGCGCGCAAAATATCTATTGACAATTCTTACAAATTATATAGGCGTTTTTCTGTACAGACCGCGCAAAAAAACGGCCGTTTTCCTGCTATTTGTCGTTCATCTGTTCGCTTTTTGCGCTAAAAATACGTCTGTTCGTTTTTCGAGCTGTTTTTTGTCAAACTTTTTTCATATTTTCGCCGCTTTTTTGTCATATTCCGCCGCTATTTTTTCCGAATAATCCGGCGACTTTTTTTGTTTATTGTTCATGTTCTTATCTTTTTCAAATACATTTAACCGAGATATAACATACCAGGGGCATAGCTCTGGGCTTGCCGCCCATGCCGTTTTTCAGATAGTCGCCACGTGGAAAATTTCCTGCAAACTTAAAATTTTGAAACGCTTCTACTTGACAAATTGCACAAAGTATGTTATAATAGTATTAACAATAACGGCAAAGGAGGTAATTTGCCATGCTTAATTTAGACAGAACTATACAATTTGATAAAGATCGCGTAGAAAGCGTTAAAAATATTTTTGCAGAAATTGACCCAAATACTCTATCTCAATCTGATTTAGAATCTGCTGCAACTTACATTCTATATGGTAAAACACCAGATGATACCAGTGTATTTGAACAAGGGCGGTGTTTTGACGAAAAAACGCGTTATAGCTCTTATCGTCGTTCCGCACCGCTGTCTCTCGATTCTCTTCTCGAATCATCCACATTCGATACGACCACACTTATCTCTCTCAACGAAAAACGCAACTACATCAAAGCTAAACCTGCCATCTACCGCGATGAAGATGCATCTATTCCCGGTATGACACAACTCTGGGAATCCATCGACCGCCTCACAGAACTTATGCTCTCCATGAAGGGCGGCGAGCAAGAAAGCAATTTCTCCAAGTACAAACTCAAACACCAAATATTCCAGCTTCGTTTCGACCAGTATCTTCTCAAAGAAGCCTACAAGCCGTCCTACAAAGCTAATCCGCAAAAAGGCGGTGCTTCTCATGCTGGCCAGCAATTCATCGACTGGGACAGCGATTCCGAATATTGGATGACTTTAGACGAATGGAAGCGTAAAATTGCCGCAAGTCTGCTACCTATTGATGAAGATTTGTCCCACTATGAGACGAGAATCAACTCATGGACTGGCGAAACGGAAGTAAAATGGCACGTGCGCTATCATACTTTCGACTGGGAAGATGAAAATCATGTGCGCAAGCTGATACGATACTATTGGGATATTGAACAAATGTGCCACAACAAACTGTGGACATGGGCTAAAACGCTCGTCCTTGATTTCCAGCGATATGTCAATAGACTCGATCTCGCACCTGAATGGCGTTGGATTTTTGAGCACTATCTTGCGGGCATGGATTGTGGGGAAATTGTGGACAACGTGGAGAGGATATACGGGAAGCACTATGTTGATACTTCTGCGAGGGACATTTGCATTAGAAAGATACCGCATTTAATTGCTATTGAAGCGAAAAAATGCAGAATGATTGTGGAAACACCTGATTGGAAAAAGAAGCGGTGCTGCCGTTGTGGAAAGAAGTTCCCACGCTCTGGTCTGTTTTTTGCCTATGACTACAGTGGGGTGAATAATTTGGGCGGAAAATGTTTAGAATGTGCTGGCTATAAGAGGGGGAGATACGTGAATGATTAAGTGTGCTAAGTGTAGGAATGAGAAAGAAGATGTGGAGTTTGTGAAAAGTGGTAGTGTGTTCCTGCCGGGGGGCAGAAGTTATTTGTGCTTGGATTGTTTAGAGAAAATGGTGAATGTGGATGACTTGGATGAAATGAATGGGTTGATGCGATGGCTCGATGTGCCTTTTGATGTGAATTTGCTGATGAATGTAAGGAGAGGGAGTAAAAAAGGGGGTAGGGGTGTTTTGCGGGCGTATTTTAATCAGTTGTATGATGGGAGATATGAAGGGAGGACTTGGAAAGAGGAAAATGAGAGATGGAAGAGAATAAGGGATGAAAAGAGGGAAGAGGATGAGATAGAAGCTTTTAAGGAAGATAGAGAGAAGAAGCTCCATGAGCGTTGGTCGGCGGGATATAGTTGGGAAGAATTGATGTGGCTGGATGGGTACTATGAGCATATTAAGGCTACGCAGAATGTGAGTACGCCGATTTTGGAAGAATATGCGAAGGACTTGTGTGAGATTGAGTTGCAAATTAAGAAGGGGTTGCGGAGTGGTGAAGATGTTAAGAAGTTGATGGATGCGCGGAATGATACGATTAAGATTGCGAACTTTACCGCGAATAATAGTAAGACCGCTTCGGCGTTTGAGAGTATTGGAGAATTGATGGTGTATTATGGAAAGAAGGGTTTCAAGGTGAATTATCATCAAGAACCCAAGGATAGCATTGACTTTTTGATGAAGAATGACCAGAATTATTTGAGAAGAGTGGTTATGAATGAGGGAAGTTTGGGCGAGATGGTAGAAGAGAAGAAAGAAGCGTATAATTTGTCTGCTCAGTTGGAGGAGAGTGAAAAGGATTATGATGTACAGACTGCGGTTAGTGCAGAATATGAAGATGATGGGATTGGAATCGAGGAGGAGGATGTAGGTGGTATATGATAGAGGGGAGATAGATAAGGGAGTTGTGTTGAGTCAATGGATGGTAGATGAGTGGGGAGATGATATAAGGAAGTGGTTGGAGTACTGGGCGTTATATCCTGATGCGTACTTGGATGCCATTCATGACGATGAGGAGGATAAGAATTTTCATCTGTATCCTTATCAGAGAGTTTTTTTGAGGGCCATGGCGCGATATAAGACGGTTAGCATCACGGCTACGCGTGGCACGAGTAAAAGTTTTAGCATTTATTTGGGCGGGTTCTTGAGATGCGCATTTAATCCGGGGTTGAAAATGTGCATTGTGGCCGATGTGAAGCAGACGGTTATTACGACAGCAAAGGCGAAGTTTAATGAGATTTTTGAGCATTGGCCGTTGCTAAGATTTGAATTGAAAACAAGAGCGGATGACGGCGAACAAGGTCAAAAGAAATCTAATGACTATTATGAGTTGCTGTTTAAGAATGGGAGCATTTTGACGGTTATTAGTAAGGATAATAGTAGAGGTTTGAGAGAGCACAGTATTGTGTATGAAGAAAGCGCGAAAATAGATGAGCTGTCCCATAACGAAATTTTGCAACCTATGATGACGATTGATAGGCGTGAGCCAGATGGAACATTGAATGATACAGCACCTCATGGTCAGAGTGTGTATATTACGACAGCAAGTGAGAAAACTTGTTTTATGTATTCTAAGTTACTGGAGATTATTGTGAATAGTGTTGTTAAACCGAATGAAAGTTTTATCATGGGTAGATTTTCATGCCCACTTTTTCTGCGAAGGAAATGGATGAGTGTTTTAGAAAGCTGGGAAGCGCTAAAAACGAGGAAGAGAAATCGTATAGCGTCTGCGGAGTAATTTGTGGGCGCTGTGGCAATGCGCAATCAGCACCTGTGGGGGTACAGGTTCAACGACTATGGTGTGATGCCAGTAGGTATGTGGAGGCGTGCTGAAAGAAACACTTCTGCTACGAGCAGAAGAAAAGATAGTCTAACCTGCTTTGAGAAAAGGAGTAGAAAATGATGGATTACAGAGTTCCAGTGCATGACGGTTTAATGACACAAGCGAAGATTGATACGGCGAGATTGTCGAGTACAGTTTCCAGTGCTTCTTTTGCGAGAGAGTATTTGAGTATTTGGACGGGAAACAGTTCGGAAGCATGGTTTGATAGTGATATGTTGATGAGAAGAAGAACTTTGCTGAGGTGCGAAAGAGAGAACAAGTTGAACAATAGCATGACTGGTTGTTTTTACATTATCAGTTGTGATATTGGTAGATTGAGATGTAATACGGTTTTGAGCGTGTTCAAGGTGATGCCTTATGAAGATCATTTGCAGAGCAAGTTGGTTTACATGGAAGTGGTACATGGGGAGAACTTTATTACACAGCAAGCGCCGCGAATTAAGAGGTTGATTGGGTTGTTTAAGCCGCGTGAAGTGGTTATTGATGCGAACGGATGGGTTGGTTGATGCTTAGTCCGTGTAAAAGTTTTTTAATTGCGGGGACGCGGATGTGGAATTCGCAATCCGCAGCGGCAGTGTCGTGCTGCCGTTCAACGACTATGGTGAAAACCAGTAGACATGGGGAAATGTGTCGAAATGAGAATGTTTGAAGATATAGTCTAAACTGCGCTGAAAGGCGAAGATGGAATTGTAGGTGTTGGTCTCATGGATGCTATGGTTTTGGAGACATTTGATCCTGAAACGGGAGAGAAGTTCCCGCCTTACTATGCGTTTAATTTGGATTCTCATTTACCGCCTAATAAGAAGGTAGGGGGGGAGGAACCGTGGCCGGAATTGAACGCGATTATTTATGAGATGAAGAGCAATGGCAGTGTGGAAGGGGAAATGCTGAGTAATATGTATTCAAGGTTCTGTAGCGGTTTTGTGTCGCTTCTGGCGAGTGAACAAGTAATAAAATCTAAATTACTCGCCACAAAAAAAGGACAAGCTATGACTTTATATGATAGAAGGGTATTTCTTCTACCTTATGAGATGACCTCGCGGCTTATAGATGAGATGAATAATTTGAAATTGAAGCCGGGAACTTCTGTTGGCGATATTAAGGTTGAGCAGATTAGTAAGTCTACTCCGAAGGACAGAGTTTCCAGCGTGGAATACGGGCTGTGGAGAGTGAAATATTATGAGGATAAGATGCTTCGGTCGAGACGGAGGAACTTTAAGGGGAAATTAGCCTTCTTTAGTCCGCGTAGGAGAGGGTGATGAGCTTGGATGGTAAAAAAGGAGCAGCGGAGTTTAGGCAGGCATTGAGGACATTAGTTTCGCCTGACGGCTCCTATTCTCGATATAGCGCTCATAGAAATAGTCCTGTTCGTCATGACTATTCTTATGAGGAAATTGTTGATTTGATAAACAGCGGTAATGTGGATGCTCTGAGGGAGTTGAGCAGGTATTATTACAGGATTAGCGGCATATATAGGAACGCGATTGATTTGCGAGCTAATATGTCGCTGTATGATACTGTGGTAACGCCGCTGTTTACGGGCGAAGGAAAAGGGGTAAAAAGTAAAGTTGTTAAGGCATTTAATGCGGCCTGTAAGTTTGTCGATGATCTGAATGTGCCGGTTAATTTTGCGAGGATAACGAGGGAATTGTTATTGTCGGGAGTTTACAATGGCGTGCTCAGGGAGACAGACGAAGGGTTTGTAGTGCAGGATTTGCCGCTGGCTTTTTGTAGGACACGGTTTAAGGATGCACACGGCCTTGACATATTGGAATTTAATGTTGCCTATTTTGATGGAATTGCTAATGAGGGAGACAGGAAAGAGGCACTTGATAGTTTTCCGAGCGATGTGAGGAAAGCGTACTATCGTTGGAAAAATCGTGCGAGCAATGTTCAATGGGTTGAAATAGGGGCGGAGATTGGCGGTATGAGCTTCTCCTTTGGAGACAAGACCCCCATTCTTGTTGCGAGTATTCCGTCTATCCGCGAACTGGATGACGCTGTTGAGCGCGAAGCCAAGCGCGATGAAGATGAATTAGGAAAGCTGCTAATTCAACAGATGCCGATTGATAGTAAGGGACAGTTGGTTTTCCAACTGGATGAAGTGGCCGATTTACACGCCTCTGTGGCGGAGATGTTGCAAGATAGAGATACGATTGACGTTCTGACGACTTTCGGCGAGACTTCTTTGAAGAGCGTGCAGGACTCTACGGCGGCTTCGCAATCTTCGGACAGAATTACGAAATATAAGGATAATGCGTATGATGAAGTCGGTATTGCGGCTTTGTTATTTAACCCTGATGGCAGTTCCAGTTTGCCTTATGCGATTAAGAAAGAAGAGGCATTGATAGGGAATGTTAATAACTTGTATGCGGCTTGGCTGAAGTATCAGATAAATAGGAGATACGGGAAGAATGGTGTGGAGTTTGATTTCACTATTTTGCCGACTACTATTTTTAATAGGAAGGAAATGCAGGAGCAGTATTTTAGGGGCGCTCAATATGGGTACTCGAAGATGTACGCTGGCGTTGCTATGGGCGTGAAACAGGTTAATCAGATTAGCCTGATGACGTTTGAAAATGATATGCTGGGTATGACGGAAAAGATGATTCCGTTGCAGAGCACTTATACGAGTAGCGGCAAAGATATTGTTAGCAGCAGTTCTTCTGGTGGCAGGCCGCCAAAAGATGATACGGAAAAGTCAGAAAAAACTGTACAAAACGTGGAGGGTAAGTAAGTATGGAACGTCAAATACCGTGGGTGTTTAGCGATGTGTCCATTGTAGCCCCTCTTGAACCGATTTCAGAGGAATTAGCGGATGTGGGTAGAACTAAGGTGAGAGTGTTCACTAAGTTTCGGAATAGAAATGGCAGCTATATCGATGAGGCTACGGCTGATAGGCTGATAACTACTGCGGTGGAAACTCACGTCCCGATTGTTGGTTTCTTTGATAAGGAAGCCGATGACTTTACTTCTCACGTGCCGGAAGATTTAGCGTGTGCCTATGGGTACTGTGATAAGTTTGAGGGATGGGAGAAGCATTTGGATGCAGATGGTGTGGAACGCGAATACGCTACTTTTGGCGTCGTTCTACATACAAATTATTTCGCGGCCGCGAATAGAATTGTTGGAAATCCACAATCTATGGAGTTGGATGTCAACTCAATTAGTGGCGACTGGGTGCAAATGGATGACGGAAAAGAGTATTTCGTGTATAAGACTGCGAAAATGAAAGGATTCACTGTATTGGGGAAAAACGTTGAGCCTTGTTTTCAGGGCGCTGCATTTTTTTCTGAAAATGAAAGTCGGTTCGACAGGTTTTCTCTCCTTCTTGAAAGGGTGAGAGAAGCTGAAAGTAAGGAAGGAGGGAAAATGGACATGGATGAGAAGGAAGTGAAGCAGGTTGAGAACTTTGAGGAGGAGAAGGTAGAAGTTGCTGAACCCGAAGTCAAGGTTGATGAGCCTGCGGCGGAAGTTGAGACTGAGCAGAAAGAAGTTGAAGAGCCAGTAGTTGACTTTGCGGCCGAATATGAGAAAATTAAGCAAGATTTTGATGAATTGCAGCTAAATTTTGCGAATATTGAGACAGAATTAAAGGAAGCTAAGGAAAAAATTGATGGTTTTGAGAAGGAAAAGAGCGAGTATGAAATTGCTCGCGTGGAATTTGAGAAGACTATCAATGAACTGAATGAGCGTCTGAAAGTGGCCGATGAAAAAATTGCGGAATATGAAGCAAAGATGAAGGCCGTTGAGGATGTGAAAAAGCAGGCTCTGGTTGATAGTTATGCCGAGAGCCTGAGCGAAGACGAGATGGCTCCTATTAGGGAGAACATGGAGAGTTTCGCTTATAGCGATCTGGAAAAAGAGCTGGCTGTTGTCTTCGCGCGCAAGGTTATGAGCGAGAGCAAGAAGGATGAGGACAAGAAAGCCGAACGTATTCCAGTGATTGAAGAAGAACAAACCAGTTTTAGCAAAATGATGGCTAAATATAGGAAGTAATCGGAGGTTAGGTTATTATGAAGAGATTTCCACTTGAACTGTATGCCTCTCTGGAACTAAATCAGTGCAAGTTCCCCAAGATTGGCAATATTATTTCCCAGACCCCTCTGGGCGAGGAATTTACCGCTGACGCGCCTTGCGAGAATGGTATGTGGGTTAGCGCCATGACCGCCAATGGTGTTGTGAAGTCTGTGGCTGATGTCACTGAGCCTATCGGCATTGTGTATACCACTGAGAAAGAGTACGATGCGTATCACGTGGGTCTGAAGCGCTTTGGCCGCAAGGTTGCTGGCGACTATCCCCGCGTTGGTATTTTCTCCATCGGCGATAAGGTTACTACAAATTGCCTGCAATATGATGAGGGTGAGTACGCTGATGAAGCTACTCTGTTTGCGGCTCTGGATGCTTGCCAGACCACTCCTGTGTATGTCGTGCCTGTGGCCGGTTCTCCCGTGCCAAAGCTGACTGCCACTATGCCTGCTACTGGCACTGTGGCCCGTGTGGTTAAGTTCTACACCGTTCCTAACGGCGAACGTGGCGTGAAATACGAGATCATTCGTCTGTAATGGGAGGTAAGGGAATATGGATATTAAGAATCTATCTGTTCTGATGAAGGCCGATCTGGGCCTAAAAGTTCCTGCGGAATTCGCCGCTGAGAATTATGATTACCGCGCTGCTCTGTATGACGAGCTGAAGAAGTTCGTTGGCACTCGTAGCCAGTGGGAGCGCAATAAGTATGATGTATTTGACCTGCTTGCGGAGAATCTGGATGAGATTCTGCCCCAAAAGGTTATTGATAGCGTCGGTATGTTTGCCGAGGTTATTCAGGTTCCTAACGGCACTCGTTGCGAGTTCCGTGTGATTAAGGGCAAGCAGCGCGCAAAGCAGTTTGTTACCCGCGCTACTGAGAGTGGTCTATATGAGACTTTCCGTCTTGACCGTGATCGTTTTGATGTATATCCCGTCGCTGTCGGCGGCGCGATGCGCATTGATTTCGAGCGCTATCTGGAAGGTCTTGAAGACCTGACCTATGGCTATGAAGTTATCATGGATGGTATTATTGAAGAGCTGTATAAGATGATTCAGGAGTGTCTGCTGAATTCTTGGAACATGGCTGGTCGTCCCGCCGCTAACAAGGTTGCGGTTTCTGCCTTCGATGCTTCCGCGATGCGTAAGCTGTGTAACACTGTTTCTGCTTATGGCTCTCCAATTATCTATTGTTCTCGTGAGTTCGCTTCTGAGATGGCCAACTATCTGGTTGCGAATAATACCACTAAGCTGTCTGATACAGATATGATGGAAGTGCGTGAGCGCGGCTATATCGGCAAGTTCTTCGGCACTCCTATCGTTGTCATGCCTCAGAGCTTCACTGATGAGACTAACACTAAGCTGGTCACCAATCCTTGCTTCGCTTTCGTCCTGCCCGCTGGTAAGGAGAAGCTGGTCAAGGTTTGCATGGAAGGCGATGCCTATTTCCGTGAGTGGGATGACCGCGATAATGGCCGCGAACTGCAAGGCTACAAGAAGTTCGGCGTGGCTATGGTGAATACACCCAACTACTGGGGCATTTACTACAATGCTGGTATTGCCGCTGGCGGTTGGTCTGATTTTAATAATGGTCTAAATATTGAGATGCCCTAATGGACATTAGAATTGTGGGGGTGGGGTGTTTGACTTCACCCCCACTTTTTGAGTTAAAAGGAGGAATGAATTTTTATGATTACCATTAAGAATGTTAGCACCGCTACTGTGGTAGTGTCCGTGCCTGAAATTAGCTTTCGACGTGATTTGGTTCCCGGCCGTGTAGTACGACTGGAAAAGAAAGAGTATGAAGATTTGAGCTTCGACCCCGGTTTTCAGGCCCTAATTGCTGGTGGCTTTATTAAACTTGAGGGGCTGGAAGCAGATAAGATGCCTGAAGAAGCTAAGACCACTGTTGTGGCTGAAGTTGATAAGGTTAAGAAAATGTTTGAAGATAAGGATTATGAGGGCTTTACGAAGTTGATTAAGAAGGCTTCTATGGCCACCAAGGATAACATTACGGAGACGGCTGTTGCCATGGGCGTCACCGATGCCACTTTCGCTGAACTGATTAAAAAATATTGCAAGGGCTTTGATGTTATTGAGGCTATTAACTTCAAGCATCAAGCCGAGGCGAAGGCTTAATTTATGGCTACTCCTTTTCTAAAAGTCTATGAAGCTTTTCTTGCCAGAATTACGGCGGATGAGTGGACTGTTGAAGAGGACATGTGCATAGTTGAACGAGACTGGCAGCAGTTATTGGACATGGCAATTTTTAGGTTCAAATATCCGCGAGTTAGTCTGGAAAAAGAATATTATGACCCCAATCCTGATGATGATTGCGACAAAACTTTTTGCTGGCGTTTTGTATCTGATTTGTCCCAAGATGAGATACAGTTGCTTGCGCTTTATATGAAGCATGAGTGGGTGAAAAGGTGTGTCGCAAGCTGGGAAAATATTAGACAGTTGTATGCTGATTAAATGACGGTCGTTTTGTGCTGAAAAGCACATTAGTATTATTGCTTAAATTGCTGGGAACTCTGTTAATGTTTCATGCTACTGCGTGAGTTCGTGCAGGACTGAACGTGAAAGTTGAAAAAATGAAGCATTAGACAATCAGCAGCCAAGTCCGAAAGGAAAGGTTCAACGAACAAAGAGGCAACACCGTGTGGGTGAAGATATGTTCTGAGCTTTGCAGAGATGTAGAGATAACATGAGCTTGCGTGACTTCTCCCAAGCGAACCATCTTGACAAACTAATCAAACTTGAAGCCGCCATTGCGGATGAAGTGCATACTGCGGAAGGCGTTTATGACCGTTCCCGCAATAAGCGCCCCGCAAAAGAGTTTAAGCTGCTTGCAGGTAAGAAAAATGTCAGACGCTACTCTTGAAGGTTATAAAAGTAAACTTAAAGGGCGTCTTTATGGTTTGCTGTGCGAGAAGGAAAAGAATGGTGAGTGGGAGAAGTTTTTAGATACCATTGTGATTGAAATTAGAGGTTTAGAACCAGAAGAGCGCAGTATAAATTATTGGGCTTTGTTGGCGAAATTGCAATCGCTTAGATATTTATCCTATGAGTATTTTAGGAAAACAATATTTGAGTGCATGAACCTCGTCGGAGATATAGAGCAATGAGTTATATTGAGACTTACTTCAGTCGTGTAAATCACATGGGCGAAAATGTCGCGGAAATTGCGAAAAACGCGGGCATTCGCTCATTTGAAAGATGGCTGAAAGATTCTCCTAACACTGTTCGGCAACTGTCGGTAGAAAGAGGGCTGTATTTCGACGGCATTATTTTGACGAATAAAGACAAGGAACAGTCGAAGATAATGCTGTTGAATGTGGCCATAGATATTCCAGTGGAAATTGGGGACATAGTGAATTGGGACAGAGAGAAGTGGATTATCTTCTCGAAAGAGAAAAAGGTGCGCGAGACACATCAAACTTTTAGCATTATTAGATGTAATTATTTGATTAAGTGGATAGATAGTGAGGGGCATTTACAACAGTCTTGGAGCTATGTTGTTAGCTCTATGGATAGTAAGGTTAAAGAGAATTTTAGAACTTGACTTTCAGGTTCCTTAATTGGAAACAATTTTGTCAAATGCTATTGAATTGCTGGGAAGCGCTTTAGTGTAATCAGCAGCTAATGTTGTGTAAAACAACAGAGTTCAACGACTAATACGGAAGTATGTAGGTTAGTAAACCGAAGTGGTAGCGCCCGCAAGGGATAAGATATAGTCTAAATGGTTAAAGCCGTTTGTGGAACAGCCTAAGGCATAATTGGGCTGGTAAAAATTACAGAATTGCTGGAAAATGTTTTCAACATCATCAGCAGCCGAAATGATTATTTCATAAGGTTCAGAGACTATTGCGGAAGCAAGTAAAGCATTAGCTTGAAGTAGTAAATTAGAAGATATAGTCCAAACGAATTACGCCTCAGCCCAATAAATATCTTGAAGCGCTTGTCCCGCGCAGAGACATAAACAGACTAACACGTTTCATTATAGAAGAAGAAGGCTGGTATGTGGTTGAATATGACCACACCAGTGTGCCGGGAATAATGTATATTTCCATGACAGAAGAAAAGATTAACTCTATCACAGATGATGTGAAGAATGACATAGCCGATCTGGATAAGATGGCGAAATATGAGTTTGTCCTTCCCGAAGGGCCGCAAACATTTGCGGTGGGTGATGAAATTGTGCCGATTTATACGGTTATGAAAAATGGTTCGCCCACGCCAGTTGACATTGACATTGTACCTCTGGATAAGAAGATGGTAAAATATATTAATGGAAAATTGACGGCTCTCACAGAAGGAATCACTAAAATCCGACTACAATTACGAACACTTCCCGACATATATAGGGAAGCCGAAATAGAAATTGGTGTGCCGCAGCAATTCATTGCCTACATCAAGGGCAATGATAGCATTAAACTTGACCGCATGGCAACTTACGAGCTGGTTAGCTCGGATGAGTTGGACAGAGTTAGCTTCTCCGTTGATACCGATACGCTCGTAACCATTCAACGGGTGGAAGGTAGCAAGTGCGTCATTCACGCCAATGGAAAGAATAAACTTGGCAGTTTTGTCTTGACTGCCGAGTATGGCGGGAAGATTTACACAAAGACGATTAAAGTTGTGCCACTTTGGTAAGGCGGTGAGATGATATGGCAGAACAAATTACACAAAGACGCTTTGCGGTTATGGGCGAAAATACCTTCCGCATTGCGAATAAGTTGGTGTCAAATCAGCGCATTTGCCGTCTGCTGAAATATCAGGTGCGCAGCCCATTTTCTGAGGAATTGGAAGATGTGGACGGCACGGAACTGATAAACAAGCAGATTTTGATTATACCAAAGATTTATGATGGCTCGAATGAAAAGATGAGCTACATTACGGCCATTTTTGATGACTTTGTGGTGAATCAGATGAACCCAGAGTTTAAGGTGTCTACCGTGCGTTTTGACATAGCGTGCCCTTACGATGAGTGGCTGTTGGATGAACAATCTCTGCGGCCTTATCTCATCATGCAGGAAGTTGATACTATGTTCAATCAGGCAAAAATGGCGGGCATAGGCAATTTGCAGTTCTATCGCGCGGACGCTCTGACGCTATCGCCGCAAATTGGCGGCTACTCGATGAGATACAAGATAAATGAATTTAACTGATGACATGGTGCTGAAGTTTCAAAAAGGAAGCCCGCTTCTTTTTGAGGACATTTGCGTCATACGTTCTCCTAAACTTGGCGAAGTTGTTGATGTTGGATATGGGAACTTTGGCAAATATATACAGGTGTTGATGACCGAAAAGCCGCTCGTGGATGAGGATAGTGAGATGGGGAAGCTGATTGATGAGCTTACTACATTTCAGTATTTCTTGCTGATTTGTCAAGCCGATGAAGATGTTAACAGGATTGCTAAGGAAGCGTTCAAGTTTTTCACTGGCGATGATGTGGTTTTTTCCATTGAGCCAGCGCAAATTGTTTTCGGCAATTTGGACGAAGGACGCGTGATGGGTGAAGAGCAATTCTTTGATTTCCGCAGATTGATTAAGAGGATGTGCTTTGTGGAAATTGATGAAAAGAAAATTTTTGTGAAAAAGGATGACAGTCCCGCCGTTAAGGCACTGAAGAAGCAGATGATGCGAAATCGGGAGAGAGTGGCGAAAGCGAAAGCGAAGAAAAACTCTCAATCCAGTGCGGGCGACGGCATTGAATTGTCGGACTTGATAGGTAGTTTACCTTTTGGAAATTGCGGCCTGAATATGGAGAACATTTGGAACATTACATATTATTCGTTTCGCGACCAAGTAAAACGTATGGGGTGGCACGAAACGTTTGATATAAATCAGCGCGCGGCATTAGCTGGCGCTAAAATTAAGAAGTCTCAGCTTAAACATTGGATAAAAGCTATATCCAGTGAAGACAAATCTGACTAACTTAATTTGATTGGAGGTATATCTCTATGGCAATTAACATTTTTGAAAAGTATGGTATGGACTTAATGCCACGTTAGAAAGTAATTTCTAATTGAAATCTCGTGAATTGCTGGGAACTCCTTCGGGACAATCAGCAGCCAGTGAATGGCTGGTTCAACGACTAAATGTGAAGAAAAACCGACTTCATTAGCGCGAGACGCCGCGAAAGCGGATGAAGATATAGTCTGAACTTGTGCGAAAGCATAAGAAGTTGTTTATCGGTGCAACATAACAAGATTGATTAAGGAAGTGGCCAACGTGCAGTTTGAGGCTCTGGCCGCTGAACCAAAGAATAACATTAAGGAAGGAGATATTGTGCTGTTTTTGGACAGCCTAAAAGTTTCCACCATCGAGCAGACAGCAGAGACGGCTGACGCTCGCGGCGGATGGGGTAGATTAGGATTGCTCCATTAAAAAATCTTTCTAATTGCTGGGAACTCTTTAAGTTTTAACCACTACAACGTGATTTGCAAAAATGAGCGTGAATGTTTGAAAAGGTTAAAATTAGACAATCAGCAGCCAAGCAAATGGAGTTGAGCATATCCATTTGAAGGTTCAACGACTAACATTTAGCGGCGAGCGCCGTGAAATGGAAGACAAAGAAGATATAGTCTGAACTTTAATGAAAGTTAAAGCAGCTTAAAGCGCGTTTGATGGTAGCGCGTCAAACGGAACATAACCCGAATCCTCGACTTGTCTCATGGGACTGAAATTACCATAGGCCCCCTTTCGTTTAATAGACGAGAGTAAATAATTCCGTGAATTGCTGGAAAATCCTTAATCCAGAAAGACTACAGCATAGTTTGAGAAGACAAGTGCGAATGTCAAAAAACTTATCTGGTTGGACAATCAGCAGCCAAGCTAAAAGGTGAGGAAAAATGATTTGGCAGATTTTAGATGAAAACAAGATGTATGAAGTGAGCGATACGGGACTTGTACGGAATGTGGAGATAAAGCACATTTTGAGCGGCTGTATTGCTAACGGCTATCGTTTTGTAAAATTGACGTTTGAGAATGGAAAACAAAGAAGATTTTACATTCATCGACTGGTTGCTAAATATTTTGTTCCGAATCTTAATCCGAAAAATAAAACCATGATTAACCATATTGATGGTGATAAGTTGAATAATGCGGCGAGCAATTTAGAATGGGTTTCTGGTCGCGAAAACAATTTACACTACTATAGGGAATTGAGAAAAAGTAAAAAGCATTTTGAAAAGCCTATTCCTGTTATTCAGTATGACTTAAATCACAATAAAATTGCCGAATATCCCTCCATCTCGCAAGCGCACAAGAAAACTGATATACCAGTTGTTCAAATCGCGCGATGCATTCATGGAGAGGTTTCGCAAGCAAATGGTTTTATCTGGATAGAAGGTTCAACGACTATGAGAGAATAAAATCCTTTTTCTCCTGCACGGAACATCCGTTAAGGATGATGATATAGTCTAAACTTGTATGAGGATACAAGAAATCGTAAAAGGTGCGATTGCAATATAATTGATGGTAAGGACATCAACATTACTCTGACTGATGCCCTTATCTCCATGGAATCTCTTCGCTTCATGATGGGTGGTCAGCTTAAAGAGCCTTCTGCGGCCGAAAAGGTTGCGGTTCACCTCACTGAGGAAGGTACTGTGAAGACCGCAAACACCGCTCCTGTGCTGAAGCATCACCTGACTGGCACGACCCTGACCCTGCCTGCCGAGTATCGTTACATGAACCTGACCACTGGCGTTCGCGGCAGTGTTGATGGCGAAAATACTTTTGAAGCGGCTGTCGGTGATCGTGTGCGCTTCTTCTGGACTGAGGAAGTGGATGGCACTGATAATGCGAAGAACGCTGTGGAGATTACTATTTCTCCCAATACTTTTCCCGGTAGTTTTGAATTTTAATCTCTGGATTACCTTGTGGGAAATAAAACATAACAAATCAATCTCGTGAATTGCTGGGACACCCTATTTGGGCAATCAGCAGCCAAGCCTGAAAAGGAAGGTTCAACGACTAAATACTCCTAAACTCCTTGGGGTTAGTGCGAGACACTGATTTTCAGTGAAGATATAGTCTGAACTTATACGAAAGTATAAGAAGCTTAGGAAGCGATAACAAAATTGACAGAGTGGTTGGCGAAACCTTTATGCGGTCTGAAGAGACTGGTAAGGATGAAGCCTTCCAATTCGTTATTCCCAAGGCTAATTGCATTTTGGCCGCTTGACAAGAAATTGTTAATATCAACACAGTGAATTGCTGGAATCTTTCTTTGAAACAGGAAATAATCAGCAGCTATGGTTTGATAACTATGGTTCAACGACTATCCCAAATCAGGGAGTATCTCCAAGTGGAGAGAAGTGCTGTGCTCCGCAAGAAAATGCGGATGAAGATATAGTCTTATCTCGCGAGTGATTGTGAGTTGTGATTTTGTTTTAACGAAGCAAAATGAAAAAATTATGAAAGTGCAAAGTTCTGTTACTTTGACCCTTGAGGCTAAGTCGCTTTTGGCCTCATAAAATTTTGTGAATTGCTGGAAATCTAATAAGACAATCAGCAGCCCTTGGAATGATTGGTTTCAAAGGGTTCAACGACTATCGAGAAATCGAGTAATGAAGAATGATATTTCTTTATGAAGTGCAAAATTAAAAGATATAGTCTATGCTTATAGAAATATAGGAAAGGAAGGCGATCCTTCGACCTTCGACATGACCCTGAACGTCCTCCGTTCTACCAACGATGCGGGCGAACAGGAAATGATGAAGCTGGTTCGTTATAATATCTAATTATAACATACATGGGCGGGAGCTACGGTTCCCGCCCTATTTTTTTGTACCCTTTTAGTAATTTTCCTACAAATCTCATTACCTATATTTAGGGATTATTGCGCCCAAGGAGGTGAAATGTTTATGCAAGACAATTATTTTGGAACAAAAGAATTATATGAGGTAGTGCTGAAAGCCAACACGCCTATGGACTTTGGTATGCGCAAAATCGAAGTTGGCGAACCTGTGCTGTATTTCGAGAACATATCTATGGCGCAGCTCAACGAGCAGAATCGCCCCATTATGGCACGCGGCGGTTGGGGCAATATGCCTCATGTAATTTGGGAGGATAGGTCTGAGATGACTTTTTCGCTGACAGAGGGCGTAATGAACTCTGTTAGTATGGGTATTCTTATGAGTGCGAAAGTGCTTGGTGAAAGTGGCGATGGTAATGTTTATGTGCCGAAAGTGGAAGGCCCGTTCGAGCTGATGCGCGGCGGATTTGATTTAACAGAAGAACCTGCTGTGTCTAAACGTATGTTCTGCTTTGAGTTCGTTTATGATGTGCCGCAGAAAAAAGTGGCATTTGAAGTGAATGGAAAACATATAACCGTGCCCGAGGGAGATGACACGAGGGAGTATATTTTCGACTACTACTATCGTTATGGCAAAGAAGCGCTTGTTTATTTGATAGAAAAGGAAAGATTTAATGGAACATTTTCTCTGGAAGGAAAGTTCTACACTAAGGATGAGAATGAGGGTTTGAATAGGACAAATATCATCTTCATGCCGAAAGTGCGCATTGTAAGTGATATTAGTTTGCGACTCGGCGAGCGTGCCGACCCGACGACCTCCATCTTTAACATCATAGCTATGCCAGAAAAAACCGAGGAGAGTAAGAGTATGTTAATGAAAATTACCCGTCTGGGGGAAGATATAGATGGGGATTTTTGAGTAAAGGAGAGTGATGGATATGGCGAATAAAGGGATAACAATCTCTATCGACGCTAAATTGCAGTTGCAGAATCTTGATAATGAAAGAAAAAGATTAGCAGATGCTTTTAGCAAAGTTGATGTAGGCTCTAAAAGTTATAAAGAACTTGAAAGAGAATTAAAAGCTATAAATAAAGCATATGAAGATACAGCTAAATTAGCTGGCGGTGCTTTCCACACTCAAGCGGATGTGGATAAGTATGTTAGGAGCTATGAGAAGTTAAGGGGAGTAATGGGCGACTTCGATAGCTCTTATGCCAAACTGGGCAGAGGGGATTTTACCGACAAGATTTTTCCAGATGGTTTTTTAGATAAGCTGGATAAGGCAGGGAAGGATTTAGAGCAAGCCAAAAAGAATTATGATGACTTAGGAAACAAGTTATTTTCTCAAGCTGTTTCTGGCAAGAAAAATCTTTCTTCTATTTTAAATAGCGAAGGCGTGTTAGATAGCGCTTCTTATGAAGAAATGGAGCAGGCTCTTTCTCGTGCATTAAAATCGGCGGCTAAAAGTGAAGAAGACTATGCAAAAAAAGTGGCCGATTCTCAAAAAGCTATTGAAGAAATGACCGCAAGATTGAAGGAACTAAATGAAGAAAAAGAAAAACAAATGGCGATTGATGCACAACTTCATTCTGATGTTGATGCGAAACAAAGTGAAATTGCAACAAAAGAAGCAGAAGCGGCGAAAAAACGTGCAGACGAAGAAGAACGTATAAATGCGGCGTATGAAAACAGGCTTGCTCCGTTGCAGAATCTTAGTAAAGCATTTAATGCAAAAACAGACAAAAGGCAAGAAAATATGCCATCTGTTTTTACAAACGGTGGCGGTTTTAAAGAAAATAAAGAGAGTATAGCTGATTTCATGGTTCAACAAGCTCTTGCTGCTGGCATACAAGGTGTTTCAAAAGAAAGTGTTATGGCCATGTCGCAAGATAAAATTAAGGAACTGAATAATGCTATACAAGATGCGATAAAAGCAGAAAAAAGCAAAGAAACTTCCATTATTGAACAGAATTATAAAGCAGAATTGGATAAATTGCAGCCAGCAAAAGATGAATTGAAAGAATTAGAAAATAGATTAAAAGAAGATCAAAAGCGGCTGGAACAAATTCAAACAAGCATAAATAAACAACAGAACTTGATAGATAGAAAACAAAAAGTAGCAGATAATCAAGAGAAATCACGTCAAGATTCTAAACAAAAAGTAGAAGATGTTCATGCAGCAGAAATTGAATTGCAAAATGCGCAAAAAGAAAGTCAAGACGCGCTTGAAAAGTCTGATATTAAAAAAACTTATGAAAATGCTGAGACGAGTGTAAAGCAGCTTTCTGATGCACAAAAGCAATATATAACGGATGCCCAAAATGCTGGCCGCACTTCCGATAATTTGAGCGAGACTTTTGGCCAGATGGCTAATCAGTCTAATGAGGCAAAGAGGCAAATAGACCAGTTAGATCAAGTGCAAGCGAAGTTGAAGAACGGGGTGACAAATGTTGTCAACCGCTATCTTGGTTTCTATGCTATATTGAATAAAGTTCGAGCGGCAGTTCGGACAATGATAAATGATATTCGAGAATTGGATAAGGCAATTACAGAAATTGCCATTGTTACGAATTTCTCGCAAGATGACTTGTGGAAACAAATGCCGACATATTCTGCTATGGCAAAGGAATATGGAACAAGTATAAAAGGCGTTTATGAGATTACACAACTCTATTACCAACAGGGATTAAATCAAGCAGATGTTATGAGCTTAACCACAGAGACTTTAAAAATGGCTCGTATAGCTGGTTCATCTTATGCTGATGCAGCCGACTATATGACAACAGCTACTCGTGGTTTTAATATGGAAATGGATGAGGCAAATAGAGTTGTTGATGTCTATGCAGAGCTGGCGGCTTCTTCTGCATCCTCTACAACTGAACTCGCCACGGCTATGACAAAGGTTGCGGCTCAGGCTCAATCGGTCGGCTCAAGTTTTGAAAATACAAGTGCCATGCTTGCCACTGTGATAGAGGCAGTTAGAGAGAGTCCTGAAACAGTTGGTTCATCTCTCCGCTCCATTATGGCAAGATATGGTAAAATGAAAGTAGACCCCTCTGCACTTTCTGATGAAGAAGGCGCGGCGATGAACTTTAACGACATTGATAAAGCTCTAAAATCTGTTGGCATTTCTATGAAGGATGCTAACAATCAATTCCGCGAATTTGACGATGTAATTGATGAGCTGGGCGCTAAGTGGGAGAAGTTAGATAGTACATCTCAGCGCTACATTGCTACTCAATTCGCGGGAACAAACCAGCAGTCAAGATTCCTTGCTCTAATGCAGAACTATGATAGATATAAAGAGCTGCAAGATGAGGCTATGAATTCGGAGGACGCTGGCACACTGCAATATTTGAAAACACTGGATTCTGTTGAGACAAAGATACAACAGCTAAAGACAGCTTTTCAGGATTTGTATGTTAATTCTGGTTTGCAGAATTTTATTAAGGGTTTGTTGGATTTAGCTACTAAGCTGTTGACAAATCTTAATAAAATGCCGAAGTTGTTTAATAAAATCCCCACTGCAGCATTGGCAGTTGTGAGTACTATTATTGTCGCTTTGAAACGGGGCATAATGGATGTTGTTTCTCTGGCGGCGGCGAGAATTGAAGAAGTAAAGAATAGGATAAATGCTTCCATTGATGAGAATAGGAGAAATGCACAAGTCGCCGTTCAAGGCGTTAATGTAAATGTTAATCCTAACGCAAGTGGCGGTGCGAATAATAGGGCTAACGGCGGAGGGAGAGATATTGCTGGTAGAATTATATCATTGGCTGGGTTGGCAGCAAGCATATTCTCAATGACTACAAGTAGTAAAGGCTTGAGCGGCGGACTTCAGATAGGCGGGGCTTTGGCTAACGGTGCTTCTTCCTTTTTCTTAACTCCCGGAACTCCGGGAATGAAAGCGGTAGCCGCGATAGCTTCTGCATTGCCGGGTGTTGTGTCTGGCCTTTCTACGTTGGCGACCGGTATTTCGCGAGAAGAGAAAATAAGTAATTTTAAACAAAATATTACAAATGCGCATAATGATACTCTTGTTTCTAAAAACGAATTGAAGACTTTGGAAGACTATAAGAAAAAATTAGAAGAAGCAAAAGCAGCGCAATATGATAGTGTTGAAGCTAAACAAGAATACTATGATATTATGAATGAGATTGCTGATGCTTATCCTGAGTTTTTTTCTTATATGGATGAAGAAGGAAATAAGGTTGTTGAGCTTGGGAAACAGTATGAAGAACTTAGAAGACAGAAGCAAGAAGCTTATTTAAGTGATCTTGTGGAAGAGGGAGCTACTAATATTTCCGCTCTACAAGATGCTGATTATATGGCAGCAATGCTTTATAATGATATAAGTGGGCCGAATTCCTATGGCTATTTTGACATCGATCAATATGCTTTGGGTAATGAATTACGCGCAGAAATGTTGGAACTTTTTAGGAGCAACTCGGATGCGGTAGCATCGGATGTTATTCGTGCTCAAGGGCGACAAGAGTGGAATTATCTCCTTGGGGAATCTAAAACAGTTAATGATACATTTGACAATCTACTTTTATCGCTATATGGTCGTTCGGCAGTGAGAGATACTGAACAAAACACATTGGCAGCTTCAGACAGTTACAAAGTTATAGATGCCGCTCAAAAAGGATATTCATATGGTAAGATGTTACAAGATAGTGATCTTAAAAGCGCATATACCCCGTTAGAAGAAGTTTATAATGCTTATTTGAATTTCTTTAAGGAACTTAATACGAATGTAAAATATGTTGATAAGCAACTTTTTACACAAATTAAGCAGATAGTTTCGGCATATAATCAAAGTTATGATTGGGGCTATGGGAACTCTGAACAGCAGTTTTTTTCTTCTGAAATTAGCAGGGTTATTCAGGAGCAGGTAGCGAATATTGAAGACATTGATGAGCGCGCTCAAAAAACTGAAGGTCTACTTAATGAATTGCGCATGATGGGCGATGTTGATGAATGGATAAGTAAGTATGATGATACTTACGTCAACCTCTGGGAGGGTGTTGATGAAGCCACCAAAAAATCCATTGACGAGCTTGCTGCAAAGTCTAACGACACATCCGCTGCTGTTTTTGAAACTAAACTTCAGAAGCTACTTGGCGATGGTCACGAAGAACTTATTCGAAATCTCATGCAAGGGTATGCCGATACTGTTGATTGGACAAAGGAAGATTTTATTAATGCTTTAGGAGAATATTCCTCGCAGAAAGGCAAAGGAGACATAAATGTACGTCCTTTTGAAAATCTTACTCCTGCCATGCAGCAATCTCTAATCGCCTCCTTGAAATCAGCAGATGAAGATGGAAATAGAGGTTTGGTAGGTGCTACTGAGAATCTCTATTCTTTCTTAAACAATCTTAATGAAGCTCAAATAGGTATTGCTTCTGAGATTATAAAAACAGCCGACTTCACAACCATTTCTGGTTTGAGAAAATTCCAGCAAGAAATGGCGAAGAATAATATAGATGTGTCGGCGCAAGTAGAACAAATTAAAGCAAATACTCATTTTAATTTGGTCACTGAAATAGGCGATTACGTAAGCACAGTTTCAGAGCAGTTGGAAGATTATGAGAAGTTTTTTTCTTCTGCTGAGAAGGGAATGGACTTTAAGGATGCTAATGCAGCGGCTCAAAAAATGGGGCTGGATATTACTAAGGACTTTACGTTTGATAACGGGGCGTATTACCTGAATAATTTTGATAAGGTTAGAGAGAGCTATGCTAAATATTATCAGGATTTGACGGATGCTTACGCTAAAGAAGTAAGAAGGATGGAGGATAATTTTACTTCTTTGATTCAAAATGGCGGAAGTCAAGAAGATATAAATGCAGCTTATGATAAATGGGTAGAAAGTCAAGCGGCATATAACAAGGCACAAGAAATGGCTCAAAACGCTGTTGATTATCTCTTCAATACATTCCTGCTCTCGACCGGCAAATTCTCTGACTTTGTTTCTTCTTTGGGCTTTGACAGTTCTGTCGCGCAGCTTATACAAAATGGCGATGTCGAAGGCGTAAAAGTGGCTCTGGGTAGTCAATGGAGCAAATACGGCTCTGCTATTGTAGAAGCTATTTCTAATGCTCCTTATGATTTAATGTCTAACTTAATTAAAGGCGTTGAATCTGGTGAAATATTTACGCTCACGCAAGAACAATATCAATCTATCGCTGGCGACGCAAATCTACAAAAAGCATTTAATGTCGTTGTCGATAGCACCAATGGAGAAGTATCTTTACAAATGGTCAATTTGGCCGAAGCGTGGAAATACATTCAAGAATTGCTTGATAAGGGCACTATAAAGAATGTAAAGCAGTATAATGAAGTTGCGAAACAAATTGCGAATTATGAAGCGGTTCGTAATACGCCAGTGGCGACACTGCTGGATTCTTTTGAAAACTTGTATCACATAACTGATGCTGAACTTATTGATTATGCGGATAAATTAGGCGTTAGCACAGAAAGTTTCATATACGCATGGAATAATTCAACAAAAACTGACCCAGTTCAAAGAATACTTGATGCTGCAAGTCAAGTTGGGGTATCTGTTGAACAAACAGAGGAAGATGCAAGAGCTGTTTTACTGAAAATGGATGACATATTCTCTGACGTTTCTGATATGATACAGAAAGGAACACAGGGAACCACACTCAGTGAAGCTGTCGCTATTGCGGAGAAGTTGGGCGGAACAGTTGAAGAATTGTTTAGGTTTCGTGGAACTGATTTGGTATTTAAAGATGATTACAATTATGGTGAGCTGTATGAAATATACATACAAAAATTGAAAAGTCTTGGTTATGATATTAGTGAAGAATTTGTGCAGCAATATGCAGCTTCTTTGACTGTAGATACTTTGGTTGAAAATGGTCAGTATATTGATGCTCTTTCAGGTTTACAAATTGCTGGTATAGATATAACCTCAAAAGTAAAACCGGCTTACGAAAAAGCACTACAAGATGTCTATTCTTCCATCGGCGAAAATATCATAAATGGTGGTCTTATTTACGCAGAAAATAGTACGCGACAGATTTTAGAATGGCTCGACATATACGGTATTGTTGAAGAAACAGCCGAAGGTTCTGACGTTTATAAGATTGTAAAAGGGGAAGAAGAGAATTTCTTAAAGTCTCTTGCGGGGGCAACAGAAATAGGCGTTGAAGAACAAATGTCTATTTTCGAGGATGCTGTTAATAATCTTTCCACAGAGATGTATAGCGGCGATTTATTAAGTATGTTAAATCGGACAGCGAAAACAGCCACCGATAAAATGAAAGATAAAATATCGGAAATGATGCAAAATCTACTCAATAATATTACGTCTGCTGTTGCGAACGGTATTAGTGGTTCTGCGTCCGCATCTGATATTAGTAATCTTGAGACTCAGTTTGGTTTGTCCATCAACACGGATAGAACGGCTGATGGCTATAAGATACAACAGAATTCTCTTTATGAGATTTACGGCACTCTTAAAAATATAGATACCATTGCGGCACATACCGTACTTACCGCTTTGGCCGAAAGCGCTCAAACTTCTGATGAACGTCTAAATGATGTGTTCTATGTAATGGAACGCATTAAAGAAATAAATGATGAGCTGGCGCAACCGAATATAAGCGATGCGCGTCGTAAAAAATTGCAAGCCGAGCTGGATATTGCGGAAGAATTGCAAAAGCAGTTGAAAGAGGCAGATAGCACCTTTGATTTCATGAGCCGTGATTTAGCTTCTGGCTATGACGACCCACTTTCAGCGTGGAAAGGTATGGGAACCGCTGGCGAGGTACTGAATGGTGACGATTATGCTAAGGGACTTGTAGGCTTCCAAGACTTCTCTAACATGATTAGTTTCATGGGTGATGACGTGCTAAGAGAGGCCGGAATACTAAATGATAAGTCTCAAACGGCTTCTGATTTGATTTTGGCCGCATCTGGTGCTTTGAAAAACGTTGGCGGAGAAACTTTTGTTGATTTGTCAGCTTTGGGTGTTAATTTTAATACTGGTTCTGAGGCAATGAAAGAAGGCTTGATGAAAGCTGTTCAAAATCTTGCTAAATCACAGATTGAAATTATTGACGCCGAAATTAAGGTGCTGGAGACAGTTGTTAATTCACAAGAGGCTTTTGAGAAGTTGAAAGGCGATAAGATTGAATTGACAGTTGAAGATTTAATACCTATCGCACTTGGAGAGAGTGACCAAGAATGGAATGTCACATTGTCCCCTTTGACTGTTTTATTAAAAGATTATCTATTTTCAACAGGAAGGACGATTCAACAAATAATTGACAATCCTTCGGAATTTTTAAATCTTACACCGAATGAGCAAGCGTTGATAACCTCCATACTTAATTCCTTAAATGGTGAGGATTGGGATAATGTAAGTCTTGAAATAAAGCAACAAATTGTAGATAAGTTAAATACGGCGTTTAAAAACTCAGGTATAAATCAGAAAGCCGAGCTGGTCATGGGTGAAAGCGGGTACGTGGTTACATTCGCCGATACCACAAAAGAAGCAATGGACGATGCTGCATCTGCCACATCTGAACTTGATGAAAACATTTCTGCGCTTCAAGACACAGCACAAGCAAACAATCCATTCCAGCCATGGGAAACCACGCTTGCTAATTGTGAAGATTCTATCGCTCGAATTGATAATTATATTTCTAATAATGGCAGCTTTGGTGGTAGTGGTAGCCAATCTGGTGGCTCTGGTGGTACGAATAATCGTAGCAATCAAAAATCAAGCCGTTTTAGTGCGGTTGCCTATGATGATGGCGGCGTGAGCGCTACTACCGTATCTTTACAAAATGCTCAAACCACTATCGTTGATAGCCTTGATGCCGCCATTGCAAAGTTAACAGAACTCGCGCAAGTTGTTGCCAATATTCCCGATAAGTCAACGGAAATCAATAAGCTTGTGGGTGCTATCAATCACTTGCGGAGTAAGACGCTTTCACTGTCTGCTACCATTTCTCTTGACATAGAAACTACCGGCGCTAACGTTAATAAGATTAAAACTAATGTCCGCTCAGGCGCGTCAAAAACTGGCATTGAAAATATTAGAAATAAGGTTGCGGCTGCAAAAGGGACGCTCATGGGCGAACTCGGCCCCGAAATGGTAGTTTCTAATGGACGTTATTTCATGGTCGGGCAAAATGGTGCAGAGTTTGTCAATCTCGATAAAGATGCAATAGTATTCAATCATCTGCAAACTCGGCAGCTCATGTCCACTGGCCTTACCTCTCGTGGAACTGCTTATACTAATGAAAAGAACGCGACGGCTTATGCTAAAGGTAATACTACTGGCCCCGCGATGGCTTCTGCGGCTGATGCACTTGCTGAACTTCGTAAGATACGTGCTCAGTGGCAACAACTGCTTGATAGCCCTGCTTCTTCTCTTGGCGCAAAAGCTGGTTCTGGTGGTGGCTCAGGCGGAGGCGGCGGAGGAAAGGATGCCACAGCGCAAATTCATGATCTCGAACGTTGGTATAACTTGCTTAGACAAATTGAAAAATATGAGCAAAAGATAACTTATGAACAGCAAAAACGTGAAAATCTGCAAAATGGTTATAATTATGTAGATAGTTTAGAGAAGGAGCTTGAATATCTCAAAAAACAGCAAAAAGCATATAGTGATTTAGCGAGTCTGCAAAAGAGTTATTACGATGCTCGCCGTAAAGACCTGCTGTCTACCGATTATTCCATGATTTTCCGTTATGACGAAGACGGCCTCATGCAGTATGTCGATGGCGCGAATAAAGGCTTAGATATTCTGGCGAAACTTAATGAAACTGATGCCAACGGTGCGCCTATAAACAATGCAAAGGATTCGTCGGCACAACTTGCTTATCTAAAGTCTATAGGATTTGATGTCGCTCACCTCAGCACCAATACTGATGGTTCTTCTGCCGAAGATGATGACCAGAGAATGCAAAACTTCTGGGATAATGTTGATGGCTGGATGGAAGAACTGGATGGGCTGTATGATGAATACAATGAACATCTAACCAGCGTTGAAGAGAACACAGCAAAACAAAATGAGATTTTACAAGAATACATTGATAATCAGTTGTCTATTGAAGAAAAACTACTAACGGCAGTTGAAGATAGACAGCAGGCTATCATTGACAGCCTGCAAGACCAAAAAGATGCTCTGGAAGAATCTTCACAAGCCTACATTGACGGCCTTTCTGATGCTCTTAGCAAAGAACGTAATATGTATGATAAGCAAAGCACAGCGGATGAAACTGCAAAATTGCGCCGCCAGCTTTCTATTCTACAACGCGCAGGCGGTTCTGCCGCTGAAATTAAGAGCCTACAAGATCAGATTGACGGTCGCATGAAGGATGAATATTTTGATAAGATGCAAGAACAAATTGATGCAGTTCAAGAAGCCTCCGATAAACAACTTGAAAAACTGCAAAATCAAATTGATTTGCTGACGGAATCTCTTGAATATCAAAAGGAAAACGGACTACTATGGCAGGAAGTTTATGATATGATGAATAGCTGGACGCCTGAAAAGATGCTGCAATTCATTGAAGAGTTTACTAAAACTTATAAAGAGAACTCCAACTTACAGAATAGCGAAGATTCCAAAGACACGTTTAAGGAGCTGCAGATTTGGGATGCTAAACGTACTTCTGACCAGCGCAATAGCGATTGGAACGATTATTATTCTAAACTGGATAAACGATTTGATAGTGTTAAGGAAGATAACGTTGGACTGGCGCAAGACGCCTTTGCTCGTGGTTATGGCGAAGGTGGAAGAACGGCGGCTGAAGCGGCAGCGAACGCGGTGTTTGAAGAAGCGCTGAAAAACGCTTCTAACAGGCTCAAGCCTGATGGAGCTGGAAACGACGGTTCTTCTGGCGGCAATGTGGAAGATACAACAGCTAAGGGAGATGCGACGTTTAAGAATAAGAATTATAAGGTTTATTCCTATGACGATGCGACGACCGACAAAAAGGGTTTTGTTGTTTATGGCAATGGGAAGAATGTTTCTTTCAAAGTCCATGATGAACAAGGTGGTCGCATACTCATCTCTGGTACTGACGGTAAGGGACAAAAGATAGATAAACGTTGGGTTCCGAAACGTTATTTCCAATATGCCAACGGCGGACTTGTTGATTACACTGGCCCCGCGTGGGTAGATGGAACAAAAACTAAACCCGAAGCATTCCTAAGCGCGGAAGATACGCAACTGCTGAAGAGCAAGATTTTCAGCAACTCTGCTTATTCTCTTCGTTCAACTTTGGAAGCCATTGAAAACTTGGGCAAGACTTTTGCTAACATTTCAGCGGGCGCAAGCAGTGGACAATCTATTAACATTGAAAAACTTGAAGTGGCTATTCAGCCCGGCGTTATTAGCAGCGACTATGATGCTAAACGCGCTGGCGAAATGGCATTGGAGGAAATGGTGCGAATTGCGCGTAAGACTACTAATAGAGTGGTGTCGCGTTAAAAGGAGGTAAAGGAAAAATGGCTGTCCAAGTAAAGGAAGCCACCAAAGATGGGCAGGGCAATCCCCTGCCTGTCCTTGGCAGGCAGTTTATTAGTTTTTCTTATGGTAGGAAAAATATAGAGGATTTTGATTTGTTGGCTGTTTTTAGTAGTGATAGACTGAACAAGGAAGTTTATGCAAGTTTTAATGACGTTACGACGAATCAAGACGAAATGGATGGACAATATTTCTGGCTGTCAAGTTTTAGTGCAAACAGTCTTGATTTCACTCTTGCTACTGACGGTATGACAGCGAGAGAATTAGAGGATTTTAAGGCGTGGTTTGTGCCCGGAGTGGAGCGTGAATTGATTCTGTCCGAATTGAGTAATAGAGGCATCTTAGCGCGTGTAAGTTCTGCACCGTCTATTTCTATGTTGCCATTTGAAGAAACTGTTTCTATGAATATAGCGGGCGCGAAGAAATCTTTTCGCACGTCTTTGTACAAAGGAGAAATAACATTAAGCTTCGTCATGGATGAACCGCACTGGTATTCTTTGAAGGATTATTATGAAGGTACATTGACGGAAGAAATGATGAAGAGCATTTATGAAGACGGTATACCGCATACTTCTATGCTAACTTCAAGCTGTATGTTAGCAGGAAAGAACTATTTTGATGGGGTAAATAAAACCGTGAAACAAAGTGCGGGAGTAAGTCTTGGCGATCAGGACGATGCTTACCTTTATTATTGCGGTACAGCCGAGGCGAAGCCCATCATAAGTTTTACACTTGCGCCTTCTGTGGATGACAATCATAAGGCAATTTTTCAAAAAACTGGCAGCTATGATTACTATTATCTTAAAGTGGGAAGCAGGGAAATGCGGTTTGCTGTGCCAGAAATTATGACTTCTTACAACACAGCGATTGATAAAGTAAAAGAATTAGGGCAAGCAGGTGATTCTATTCTTGATTTGCGCGCTGAATTGCGCGATAGTTTGTATGACTATTATATTCGTGCTTGGACTATAAAAATTATAGACGATTGCAGAAATGATAGCAATAGAACTTATGTGTCTGTGGAAGGCGCTATTAAGAGCAGCTTTGCAGATCATTTTATTTCCACACTCAGCGCTATATGGAATAATGTTTCTCTAAACTTCTCTATCAGTTCTAAAACTGGTGAAGCTACTGTATCAGGGACAATTAACAATACGAATATCAGTGAAAAATGCGGCAATATGATGAAATCTCAATACATTAAAATAGGAGAAAATAAGATATATAATTCGCAAGGCACGATAGGAACGAACGAATGTCTTGCAATTACATCTAATGTTTCAATGACTAATTTAATTATAGATTACAAGTATATGTATCTATAAAGTATTGGGAGGGAAATTACGAATGGTTAATAAAGACATTCGGCCTTATGAGATTTCCCTGTGGACACTTCAAGACGGTTTCATCACCGTCTTGAAGCCTCTGGGGCTTGGAAATAAAGGACAAATTGAGAAACCGCAATTTAATCTGAAAACTGATGGGACACAAGAGTTGAGTTTTCAGCTTCCTATGTATTACAGAGATGGCGGTGAGTTGATAGAGAATCCAATATGGTATTCATATAGAGACGGACTGCTTGTGGAAAACTTGCGCAAACTGAAATTGATTTTCAATAAAGGTAATAAGGCGCAAGAAAAGGTGTTTGAGTTTGTTATTACAAAAATAACAGAGACTCACGCTAATGGTCAGCTTGTTTGCGAGGTAGAAAGTGAAGGACTTGCCTTTCAAGAGTTGGGCAAAAATGGTTATAAGTTGACTTTCAATCAAGATACTTTCCAGCTTGACTATGATAAATGGTGGGAAAGTGAGAATCGAAAAGATGAAGACGAACCTATCGCTTCCATTGACTATTGGGCGAAACAGATTTTTGAAGGCACAGACTGGGATTACGAAGTCCGCATGGATTGGAGTAGCTTTGATGGAGTGCTGGATGAAAAGGAACGTGTGGCTAATAGTAATTTGAGGCAAGCAAATAAAATTTATGAAGAAGAATACATTGCTTCGTGGCAAGATGATGGCGGGAAGCTGTCTCCCATGGAGCTGGTGGATTTTCGCGAAAAAGCCAGATTGATTGACGTTGAGAAGAGTAATAGGTATAACATTACGCAAACTTTGGCTGAGACTTTCGGCGTTTATTGCAAATACGAATACGGATATGATGAGAATTATCACATTGTAAGCAAAACGTGTGTTTTTTATAATAATTTTTTGGAAGAACGAGATGGGAAAATAGACATTAACTATCCTTATGATGGCTCTAAAATTGTTCGCGAAAAAGACAGTACAGATGTTATTACAAAAATGTTTGTAACGTCCATAGAAAGCGATAGTACGGCCAGCGGCTTAATTACTATTGCTGACGTGGCGGCGAATAAGTCGAAAGAAGATTACATTCTTAACTTTGATTATCTTTATTCTATCGGTACAATTTCACAAGAACAGTATAAGGCTATTTCAGACTACGAGTTATCAATGTATAATATTAACACCGAATTGGAACCGATTAGTTTACAGATAGCTAATGCGGAATCTGATTTAGTGAATTATCAGGCTCAAAAGTCTAATGCTGTTCAAGGACAAATGCAAGATAGGGAGCAGATGGAAAAAGCTAACGCACTGCTTGATAATATTACTAATGGAACAGGTGTCCTTGAAAAAACAAAAGATACGCCTTATCGAGCTGTGCTTTTACAAGAAGACGGGAAAAATACCTATTATGTTAAAATAACACAAGAAGGTGTTTGCTCTGAAATCGGTATTTGGTATGACGCAAAAACAGATGGCGGCAATGTTCGCACTCAGTATGCGGGCACTTCAGCAATTAAATATGATGACTGTGGGAACATTACTGGCCTGACTAGTTTGGCTTTGCCCGCCGATGCGGCAACAAAGCTGTTCTATCTTACTTTTTCCTATCGCCCAAATCTGTATTATGAGAATATTTATAAAACCTTCTCAAAACAACTTGCGGCAGATGAAGCGAAAGAAAAAGAAGCGGATAATAAAATAGTTGAATTGGAAAAAATCATAAAAGCTCTCGAAGATAAGCAAGAAAAACTGCTTGCTGAAAAACAAAAGTTTATCACTAATTTTGAGAACATGATGGGGCCAGCACTTCGTGAAGGTTCATGGCAAGCCGATAGTTATACTGATTATGGCGAAAAATACCAAGAAAGTATAAATATTGGTAGCGGCTCAAATAATAAGCACTTGAGCTTCAAGTGGGACAATGAACCCTTTGACGGCGAACAGCTAAATTATTTTGAAACCTTTGGCGATAGCGGTGCTGCCATGGAAAAGAATTATTATATTTGTATAGATTTAACAAATATAATTGATAAAATTAAGAACAATCTAACTAATTTAAGTTATATTTTTCATAAAAATCAAAAACAGTGTTCCGTCGGCTCACAAGCACAATTCGCATTTTTAAGAAATGCTACTTTGGTTAAGCCTGTTTTGCTTATTACAGACGAAACTTTGGCGGGAGATGAACTTGCAGACGCTTCATCAAGCGGAGACGGCTTTATTGGCTTAATTTCTTCTACGGTTGATACCGAAGGCGTTCATACCGAAATAACGACTCTGGCCGCACATGATGAGCTTACTTATATAGTTAGCAATGTTTCAAAAACAGCGCCGAGTGGTTATGAATTGGTTTATCCGCGACTGGTAATTGATAGCTTGTTGTTAAAAACTTCTGATGACGTATTCTCTATAAAATATGGGGAGAGTATTATCCAAAAATACTATGACTATTCTATTCTTGAACGGGACGAACGATATTACATCACATTGAAACCAGAATTAGTTTTGCGCGACGGAAGGATAAATAAGCAATTAGACGTTTCTTATGAACTATCTAATGCAGCTCTTGCGCTCTATCTTGATGCACTGGAAGTAGCGAAAACAAATGCTTATCCTCAAGTATCTTATGAAATAGACGTTTCTGCCTATGGCGAATGGTTCATCAGCCGCGCTTATTCCATGCTCGCACGTGTGGCGAATATCAACGATGCGAGTTTGAAGTTTGAAAATGTGCAAGGTTATATTAGCGAACTTGAAATGGATTTGAATGAACCGTGGAACGATAAAATCACAATACAGAATTATAAAACAAAGTTTGAAGATTTATTTTCTTCTATTGTGGCCTCTACGGAAGATATGAAGTCTAATTCCTTTGCTTATGGTGTAGCGGCTGGTGCATTTACTGCTGGCGGCTCGATTAAGCAAGATACACTACAAAATACCATTAACAAAATAAACCTAAATTATGCCTTTAACAATGGTAATTTAACCATAGACGAACTTAACGGCATTTGGGCGAGTAGCGATAGTGGTGTTGTTGCTATTCGAGGCGGCGGTATTTTCTGTGCTAATCAAAAAGATGGTAATGGCAACTGGCTTTGGAATACGGGCATAACGCCATCTGGAATAAATGCTAATTTGCTTACGGCAGGTCAAATCGATACAAACCTTATTCGTATTTTTGCTGGCGACAATTTGAGATTCCAGCTTAATGCGGATGGTTTGTATGCATTTAAGACTAACGCTGCGGCTGGTGAAGCGGATTATAGTAATTATGTTGTGCATAATAGCGAAGGTTTGTTCTTGACTAATATAAAAGAAAATGGTGAAAAAATAGATCGTGTTGCTATTAGCTGGGACGGATTGATACTAAGAAACGAAAAAGGAGAAAAGGTATTTTATGCCAATGCTGATAGCGGAGATTTAATAATTAAAGGAAATATTCAAGCTGCTACTGGCGATATAGGCGGCTGGCTGATATTACCAGATTCTCTACAATCTAAAGATGGTTCGGCGGGAATGTGTTCTTCTACCGACAGCGAAGATCCCGCAAATAAAGTATTTTGGGGTGGCGGAGACGTTTTTAAAGTCCAGCAAGATGGTACGTTGTGGGCCACAAATGCTTTTATAAAAGGTACTGTTTCGGCAAAGGCTTTTGTTGGCGGCGTTAGCGGAGAAGAAGTTACCGACGCGTTGAAAAAAATTGAAATTGTAAATCTTTCTGGCAGCGATGCTTTTAGTTATTACAATGATAATTTGGACGGTAATTTTACAGTGCTGCCAGATATTTTAAGATTTAGAATATTGACAAACGCTTTGACGGAAGAAGATTTAACACCCGTGACTGGGACTTCCAAATGGATTTTTCAATATAATATTGTTGCTCCTGATAGTGAAGAGGGATGGACTGCAATAGAGATTAGTGATGAGAACAATAATTTTCTTTTTGATGAAGGTTTCATGATTTTTACGATAAGGAATACTTTTGCACCATTGCAGGAATATTTGGCGGATGGCTCTCTTCGCAAAGAAATATATATAAGGATTAGCAAAAACGGCCGTGCTGTTAAATATGATACGAATGGTTTTTCTACTGACAAATACGAAGATCATGTTTATTCTGCCACATTAACAGTGAGGAATCAAGACTATGGAGTGAATAAGTTCTTGTCTCTCATTGACCCGCAATCATATACTTTTGTTGAAGATAGAAATAAGGGTATATCTTATGCAGATTCGGTTTCTTTTACAATCAATTTGAAAAACATTGATGTACTTTCGGGTGAATGGACAATAGCGGGGCAATCAGTGGCAGAGCAAGATGTTGTTAATGCTAACGGGAATGATGCTTCCGATACGACGACTAAGGGTGAATCCATAGTTATCACTGATGGCAAATGGTATATTAACGATGTTCAAGTAAAAGATGGAGATACAGTTAGCGGCAATGCCGAAACTGCTACGGATGATATAAAAATTATTAACGTGGATAATGGAGATGGTACAGGCACTTCTACCATTATCATTCCTCATAGTCGCGTTCCTGAAGGTGGACAAATTACCATACGTTATCAACTTGGCAAAGCGGTTCGTACTGCTTTTGCTTTTAAGTCTCGTAATGGTGCTGACAGCATTACAGTTGTTTTACGTTCCTCTGCTGGCGTATCATTTATCAATGGCGAAGGTTCAACAGATTTGTCTGCCGAACTTTATTTTGGCTCTCAAATTATGAACGACGGCTCAACATCTTATTATTACGTTTGGAAAAAAGACGATGTGGCCATGTCAAAGTTGAGAATTTCAACTGATACGCTTTTAACGCGGGAGACGAACAAAAAGCAAATATTTAATTATAAGACCATATTGGTTTCGCCGACTGACTTCGGTAAAAAAGCAGTTTATAGCTGCTATATATTTACTACAGTTGATGCGGCTATAGACGAATATATTAAAGATAATGATGAGAAATTGGAGAATAAATCAGGATTTGAGTAAAAGGAGGTAAAAAAGATATGGGATTGTTGGGATATAGTTCTATTTCTTTAACGGACTTAACAGAAGTTTTGCCAGCTTCCCTCTATCTTTCTTCTTCTTTGGTGTCTAACTCACAAACAAAAGAGGGAAGTAATTATACACCAGATTTTTCGCAAAACGGAAATGAGGTTATAATTACTCCTTCTTTTTTTATGGGCACGGAGGAAATTGCAAAGAAAGAGGGTGAAGCGGATTGTCCTTATAAAACAAACATTCGTTATCAGTGCGGCGACATAGATGAAAATGGAAATGAAATTACATATTCTTATATGATAAGTGGCGCTGATAATTATGTTTGGGTTGACAGTGATGCGAGACTGCATTATAAGAAGAATCTTAATAAAAGTATTATAATTGAAGCGTGGATTGAAGGATGGGTTGATACGGATAATCAAATCTCTTACCCAAGTATTCCGACGCTTAATCCGATAAATATTCTGTTGTTGACTGAAACTGGTGGCTATTCGGCTTTTATTGCGTCTAAGGATGGGCGCGAGCATTTTGAAGAAGGAAATGAAAGTGCTATTACTTTGGTTGCTTCTTTATATAACGGTGCGACAAAGGTGGCAATAAATAATTGTAAATGGTATCAGGCTTCTAATGTGGACGCAGAAGGCAATTTAATTCGGTTAGAAACAAATGAAGACGCGGGTATAACTGTGAGTGGAAATGAGTTAACTGTCCGACGTAAAGCGGTTAAAACTTTGGATACATTCATTTGTGAGATTACCATTTCCACTGGACTTATGTTTCGTGTTTCGATGAATCTTCTTGATAAGACAGATTCTTACTATGGTAATATCATTGCAGATGGTTCGCTGATACTTACGCCAGAACATAATTTTATCAATCTTACTTCTCAGCTATGGAGCGGCATAGAGTTGATAAACGGTGATGACGCCAGTGCGGCTCGATTTAAGTACAAATGGTTTTATTTGAAAGATAATGAAAGAAAAGAAGTCGGCACTGCGCGCGAATTGAAAGTCGGTTTGACTAATAAGGATGCCGATGACAATTTTATTTATCCGCAAAAAGATAGTTTTATAATTTATTGTCAAGTAGAAATAGATGGTAAAACATATGTTCTATCTAATATCTCCGTCCAGTATAGTCCAGTTATTTATAGCGTTCAAAAACGACCAGAAATGTTTTTCGTACCAGCCTTAAATGGCGGCGTTTATTATAGCTCTGAAAAAGCGTTTGAACAAAAAGTTTCATTTAAGCTCGTGGGAACAGATGGGCAAGCCTTAACTTATGATGCAAATACAGATGCAGCTCCGTTTTTTTCTAATGAAATTGCGCCATTTGAGGCAACAGTGGAATCGGCGGAAGCTAATAAATGGAACTTCAATATTATTTTTACGTATGACCCAAAAGCAGACACAGATAAAAAGTTTAATGAACTTGCTAATAGTTTTTATTTCACTTTTGGATACAAATACTTGGGTGTAGATTTTCAAGACGAATTCATATGCGCAAAAAATGAAGCC